>ERZ1370068.2131-contig-1294_pt1:60000-81874 | contig 81874 bp, 117 predicted proteins | sample MGYA00561227_ERZ1370068 | MGnify/ENA primary metagenome ERZ1370068 (study PRJEB38410, sample SAMEA6850437) | metagenome | study: Metagenomic assessment of the ecological functions of the soil: analysis of the soil microbiota associated with the...
AGTCGAGAAAATGCGACAACTGCTCGCGGATGCCCGCCACGTTGACGTCGAGCTGTTCGCGTGACAGCAGTACGCGCTCCTGCGACTTGCCGCTCGGATCGCCGATCATCCCGGTGCCGCCGCCCACGATCGCGATCGGCGTGTGCCTGCGTAGCGCTGCAGGCGCGCCAATCCCATCACGGTCAGCAGCGATCCGACATGAAGGCTCGACGAGGTGGGATCGGAAACCGATGTTACGCAGTCAGTCGTTCGGTCGCGAGCTGCTCACGCAGCCCGTCCGTGCTGTCGTACAGCATGCCGCGCCACTCGAGTTCATCGAAGAGGCTCATGATCTTTCCGCTGCACTATAACAGTCGATGCGGATCAGTCGCCGCGCCGCGCTGAAGACGCTCACGCCGTGTCCGGCCTCGGCCGTCGTCGGCGGCACCGGCGCATCTATGGGTATGCCTACGAACGGCATGCCCTCGGGGTCACGCGCGACCATCCCGGTCACGGGCCTGTCGCCGCCGTTGAGCGGATTGCGGATCGGGCTGATCACCGACGTCCACCGCAGCCGATGGGTGTCTCACCACGATGTGACCGCTGCCGTGAACGCACTGATGGCAGAGCGGCCCGACCTCGTCGTGCTCGGCGGCGACTATGTCACCTGGGGTGAGCGCGGACTATGTCGGGCCGTCGAGGTGAAGCACTGTCACCGTGCCTCGCGGCGCCGCACGGCGTGTTCGCCATTCTCGGCAACCACGACAACGATCACGACATGCCGCGCTGCGCTGGCCAGGTACGGCATCCAGGGTTCTTCGCGACGCGCGGACACGCCTGACGAGTTCGAAACAGAGCCGCTCGATCTCATCGGCATTCGCTTCTGGACGAGACGCCCACGGACATCGCCACGCCTGGCGCGCGGCTCGAGCGCAAGCGCCGATCCTGCTGGCGCACGATCCTCGGCGCTCTCCACGGAGGCGTGCCGGCCTGTCGATTCCGCTGGTCTTAGTCAAGGTCACACGCACGGGGACAGGTCGTCCTGCCTGTGGTGGGCGCTGTGGCGGCGCAGAAGTTTCCGGTCGTCGCGGGAGTCGGCCATCGCGAGCAATCGACGGTCTTCGTGAGCCGAGGGATTGGAACGATCTACCTGCCGGTGCGCGTGAATTGTCCGCCCGAGGTCGCCGCTCACGCTCCAGCCAGCGTAGCCTTCAGTGCGCGCGACGAGCTTCCGACCGTCGATCCTCCATTCGCCGTCGAGCACCAGTCCGATGGCTTCGGGGTAGATGCGATGCTCCTCGACCAGAATCGCGCGCCGCGAGCGTCTCGACCGTATCGGCCTCGAGTACCGGCACAGCGGCCTGAAGCACGATCGGGCCGGCGTCGAGCTCTTCCACGACGAAATGGCACCGTGGCGCGCCGACACCCGGACGCCGTGCTCCAGGGCCTGGCGCTGGGCGTCGAGGTCCGCGGAAACGCCGGCAGCAATGACGGATGGATGTTGAGGATGCGATTCGGAAACGCGTCGAGCAGCGGCCAGTCCCACCAGCCGCATGAAGCCCGCCAGGCACACCAGATCCGACCTGATGTCGCGTCGAAGCGCTCGACGAGGATGGCGGAATCGTAGGCGTGACGGTCCGCATGGTCGCGCGGATTGAGATGGATGCGCTTCGATGCCGGCGTGACGCGCCCGCGCGAGGCCCGCCGCGATCGGCGCGGTTGACACCACGACGGCGAGCGTGGCGTCAGAGGCGACGGTCTGGACGGCGTCGATGATCGCCTGCAGATTCAGGCCGCGGCCCGAAATGAGCACTCCGAGTCTGCGATTCAACGACTGCCCGGTGTAGGTGACGGCGCGGTCGCCAGCGACGATAGTCCCGATCCGCGGCGGAGCAGGCTCGCCGGCGGCCTGACGAGCGCGCGATCGCGCGATCGGCAGTCCTCGGACGCGCAGGCGACGATCGATCCGATGCCCATGTTGAAGGCGCGGAACATCTCGTCGCCGGCGATGCCGCCTCGCTGCTCCAACACGCGGAACAACGCCGGGACCCGCCACGCGCATTCAGATCGATCTGCGGCGGCACAGCCGGCAGGCAGATATTCAGGGCAGATTCTCGGTGATGCCCCCGCCGGTGATGTGGGCCATGACCTTTCACGAGATCGCTGTTCGAGCAACGGCCGGACTAGCGACAAATACGATCGATGCGGCGCCAGCAGCGCGTCGCCAACGGTCGCGCCCAGCTCCGGCACGAAGGTGTCGGGCGTCCAGCCGGCGACGCTCGAAGCAGATCTTGCGCGCCAGCGAGTATCCGTTGCGTGTGCAGGCCCGCCGATGGCAAGCCCGATCAACGCATCGCCGGGCCGGATGCCCGCGACCGTCGATGATGCTCGACGTTCCACGACGCCGACGATGAAGCCGGCGATGTCGTATTCGCCGTCGGCGTAGAAGCCCGGCATCTCCGCCGTCTCGCCGCCGATCGAGAGCGCAGCCGTTCTCGCGGCAGGCGCGGGCGACGCCAGCGACGACCTGCTCCGCCACCGCCGGCGACAGCCGGCCCGTGGCGAGGTAGTCGAGGAAGAACAGCGGGTCGCGCGCCCTGCACGAGGATGTCGTTGACGCAGTGGTTGACCAGGTCGGCGCCGACCGTGTCGTGGCGCCGGTCATGAAGCGCCACCTTGAGCTTGCGTGCCGACGCCGTCGGCGCTCGACGACCAGCACCGGCTCGCGATAGCGATCGCGATCGAGGCGGAACAGGCCGCCGAACGATCCGATATCCGACAGCACGCCGGCCGTGAACGTGCCGAACGCGCGAGCGATCGTGATGCGGCGGACCGTTTCGTTGCCGGCGTCGATGTCGACGCCGGCGTTGCGATGTGGTCGATCACCGCTTCAGCCTCGCCTCATGCGTCGCGGAATGCCGGCCTCGGAGCCAGCCGCGCTCTTCGCTGCTGTTGGCCGACTGGCGATCTGGGATCTTCAGGATGTCGAGCCGCGTTTCGAGTCCGGCAGCATCCCGGGATCGGCGGCGAGCGCCGTGTCCGGCCAGACGCAACGCGCGGACCGGATCAGGTTGCGCGCCAGCTCGCGCGCCCGCGCCGCAGCCCTTGGCCGGCCCTCCCAGCCATGCCGGACGATCTCGTCTGGTACGCCGCCGCTTTGGTGTGCCGAACATCGACGCGGGATTGCCGTCGAACCAACCGACATACCCCTCTGTAGACCGTCACCGCCCGGACCGACCAGGAAATCTTTGCCGTAGGTTTCGCCGATGTCGAGATCGGGCGGCAGCGCTGATCTCGCCCATCAGGGGGTGAACACGTCTTTCCCGGCGTTCATGCCAGCAGTACCGTCTGAGTCGTGCACGTAGCGAATCGCATCCCGATGCCGAGTCAGCCGCTGGCGAATCTCATCGCGGCACGCGAGTCGGCTGGCCGTGGCTGGGCGGCAGCAGCTCCGGCTCGAGGGGCCAGCACCCTGTCCAGCGACTGGACGTAAGTCGAGCGCCCATCGGCCGGGCGTACCGCGAAGCGTGTAGATGTTCGGGGAACGAATCGTAGCAGAAGTTGTCGCCGACGAACGCGGCGCTTGTATTGCGGGATCCACACGGTCAGAGTGGTCCGGCGTCTCGCCCGGCGTGTGCAGCAGCTCGGTGCGTGGCGACCGCCGATCTCCGAGCGTCGCGCGATCAGTCGAAGAGTTCGGGTCGAGCTGGATCGGCGCCGCGCCGCTGCCTCCCGGCGCCGGTCACGTCTCCGGCGGCGGCAGCCACTCCCGGAAGCTGCTTGCGGCGTTGCGCGTGCCGAAGAATCCTGCCAGCCTCCGTTGGGTGCCGCCGCAGGAACTCAGGAAGCTCCCGCTGCGCGATGATGCTCGACGCCCGGCCGGAACCAGCGAGCGCACGCCGCCGGTGTGGTCGCCGTGACCGTGCGTCAGGACGACGCGTCTGAGCGGCGCTGCGCTGACCTATGGCGAGCAGCGGCTGATGCACCGCGCCGCCGGCCAGGTCCGCCCCCGTGTCGATGACCACGGTGCCATCGGAGCGTCACCACGAGGAAGGTGTTGCTCTGCCGGGACTGGCTTATGCGTCGCGCGTCGCAGCCACTGCCGAGTCGCCGACGGCCACACCGATGGCGGCGTGAATGCCGTTGCCCGAGGATCCTGCACGGCGGCCTGACGCCGCGCAGCGCGACACTCGGCGCAGAGGATCGAGGCCGCCAGCTGCGAGCGCGGTCGAGACGCTCCATCGTCTCGCCTCCACGAGGCTGAAAGTCGAGCCCATTGACCGATGAGGGTTTGCATCAGCGCAGCGGCGCGGCGATGCGGTGGCCGAGCTTTCCCCAGTAGGTTGCGTGACGGGCACGGGCGAAGGTTTCTTGACCGCGGTCGGGCCCTCGAGCATGTCGAACCCCCTCGGCGAGCAGCGCGATCGCGTTCTCGCGATCAGGATGCTCCTCGAGCGTCGCGACCATGAGCGGCGTCTCACTGCAGTGCGATCGTCGCCGAGCGCGAGCGCGACCGGTGCGCGCGTCGGGTCGCTCGAGGGAATGCCGACCGTGGAACAGGCGTTGCGCGGCTTCCGCAGGCCGGCAGACGCCGAGCGCGCGCGAGTCCGGACGGCCGCGGCGCGGAGGAGCTCCTGGAACCCCGTGGTCTTCTCGGCGAACTTCAAGACTCTCGCTCAGGAAGTTCTCGTGCGATTCGCAGTTGATGCCGAGCAGGCAGATGGCCGGCGGCAATCGCCGGCTGCGTCTGGCGCGAGGCGGTACGCTGGATGGCGCCGAGCGTTTCGATGGCGCGCTTGTCGCCCAGTTTGCCAAGCGCCAGCGCGGCATCGTCCTGCAGCGGACCGTCCAGCTCTCGCGACCGCCGTCAACGCGTCGAACGCGTACGTCGCCTGGTGATCGCCGAGCGCCTCGATGACCGCGCCCGAAAAAATCCTCCCCGCGGCCGACCTCGCGGAGGAGCGCCTGGCGCGCACGGGCCAGCGCTGTAGGCGGCGAGCCGCGCGAACGAGGGCGGGACGCACGAACTCGCGCGACCTCCATTGTCGAGCGCCGCCAGCAACTGCGGCAGCCCATCGATGGATCGGGGTTGCGCTCGGAAGAAGCGGTAGGCGACGGCGCGCAGGCGATCGTTCGGGCTGGCAGCACCTCGCCGCATCGCAATCCTGTACGCGGGTCGTTGAACCCGGTCATCAGCACGAGCGCGCGTAGCGGACGTAGCCGTCGCGCTGGTTGATCGGAGTTTCGGCGAGGCGAGACGGTGCTGCGCAGCCGGCGTCCAGCGGACCGTCCGTGACGCGATCGAGTTCGCGTCGCGTAATCGAGATTGCCAAGCTTGTCGATCGCGCCCTTGAGCTGCGCCGCCGACACGGGCTGCGGCGCGGCGGGCTCCTGGGCGCTGACGGGGCAACAGCTCGAGCACACACAGAACCCCAAGCACGCAGAGAGGCTTCATTTCGCGACGACTGCTTTAGTCTTTAGCTTCGAAGCGGCGCAGCTGAAGGTAGCTGGACTCGTCGCGCGGGAACTCGACCGGATACTGGCCGGTGTAGCAGACCGCGCAGTAGTGTGCCTGTTCGGACTGCACCGTGCTGAGCACACCTCGAGACTCAGATACGGCGACGCTATCGGCCTCGAGAAGTGCGGATCTCGTCGAGCGTGTGGGTCGCCGCGATCAGATCCTCCTGCTCGGCGTGTCACTGCTCGTAACCGCAGAGGCGAGATCAGCCGGCGGACAGCTGAGGCATCTGGATGCGCGCGCTGCTTTTTCGCGCCGGCCGCGCGCGCCATGCCGACAATTTTTCCGGCTGGTCATCGTGCCGCGCGCGATGGAGTCGTCGACCAGCGCGACGCGCCGGCCGTCGAAGGATGCTGCGTTGCGGGTTCAGCGCCGGCCCTTCACGCCAGGAAGTGCCGAATCTGGCGATTGCGCGGCTGAATGAAGGTCCGGGCCGCATCGTAGTGGTTCGGAATCAGCCTCCCATGCGCAGCACGGGATGCCCGATTCCTCGGCAGGCCCCATCGCGGCGCGGGCCGCGGAATCAAGAGGCACCGGCAGCGATCACGTCGGCAGTCGGCCGGCTCGTTCGCGCGCCGGACGCATGCCGAGGTCGGTGCGCACCTCGGTGGCGCTGCGGCCGAGGCTGGTGCTGTCGGGTCTGCGCAAAATACGTATCGAAGTTGCCGCTGCGCAGGCTGGCGGCGTTTAAGCAGATCGAGGCCGGTGCCGGTCAAGCCGACTGATCAGCGCTTCGCCGAGGCTCGATCGTCGCGCTCGCTGGGTGGCGCCGATCAGATCCGGCACGGGTTTCTGAGCAATCGCCGACCGCGTCGCCGGAGTCTCCCGAGCGCGAGCGGCCGGAAGCACGCGGGATCACGCACCGCAGATCAGGCGATCGCGCGTCAGCGTCCCGGGGCTGAACGCGCGCCTGGACCGCCACGACGCCGAGTTCGACGATCGCCCACTGCGCCGCTCGGCGCAACTTCGAGCGCGCGCCATGCCGTCGCAGGGATCCGCTTCGGTGTCGCTGGCTCGACTGGAAGATCGATCCCTGCCGGACGAGCTCCGTCGCGCAACTCGCGACGCTGACGAGAGTCCCGTTGCGACGCAGCGCAATCTGCCGCGCTGCGCGCAGTCGGTGATCCAGGATTCGGCTGTGCATGTCGACGGCTTGCATCTCCCGGCGCGATCGGAAGTAGCGCGCGTGGCCGATGGCCAACGACCGGGCGGAGTCCGCCGGCGTCGCGGCATCGGTAATCGTGGCTGTCGGCGGCAGCGCATCAGCCGCGAGGATGCGGACGCCTGGTGCCGTCGGAAGGCGGCCGATGCCGGCGCTTTCTCCTGACGCGCGGTGCTGGAGAAGACGTCCGAAGCCGAGATGCGCGTCATCGTTCGCCAGCGTCGGGATGACCGAAGATGCCGAAGACACCGCGGTATTCCTCGTGGAGGCCCTGTCAGACATGATTCAAGGCAGCACGCTTCTGGAAATGCATGGCGTCCGTCAGACCGCGGAGTAGGCTCGCGTCCACTGCCGCATCCACCGGTTGATCGATGCGACCGCGCCACCCGCACCGCCATCCGCGAGACCCCGGTTGCCGCCGGTTTCGCCGATCACTCAGCGCCAGCGCCTTGGCCGGCCTCGCACCCGCTCGAGGAGCAGCGGTGAAATCGCTTTCAGGGCCCGCCGACACCACCACGCGCGACGCCGACTCGCCGAAGAGCGCAGCGGCGATGTTGATCCGCTCGTTGCGCTTTTTGGCCTGCACCGTGTCGATCGAGCGTCGGCGCCGACACCGCCGGTGTCAGGCGCGCGTTCACGCGATCGGTAGACCGCCGCCAGGCCGCCATCCGAGCAAATCGTTGCGCGACCGCAGTCACGAGCGCTCTGCGCCAGAGAAGCTCGACGAGCAAATGCTGCAGCGCGCGCTGCCGTCTCGAGATCCAGCGCCGGCAGCCACTGGCCGCTGGACGAGATCAGTGCGCGGCCTTCAGGTATCCGTGCCGCCAAGTTCGCGGGCGCCGGCTGTCCGGAAGCTGGGACAGATGACGATGTCGCCGCTGCCCTGGAACCGCCGCGACACGACTACGCGATCGGCATGCTCCAGGAGACCGACGACGCCGATGAGTCGGCGCGTCGGATGAGATCCTCGCCGAGTCCGTCTCGTTATGCCAGGCTCGACGATTGCCGCCGGTAAGCCGGCACATCGAGCGCGCGGCACGCGGCACCGATGCCTTCCACGGCTTTGCCAGGAACTGCCACATGATCGCCGGGGCGGTTCCGGATTGCGCAGTTCAGACGGGTTGGTGGCGCCAACGGCGGCCAGCGCCGGCTGGGCGACATCGCGCGCCGGCCTCGGCCACGCGCCAGCATCGCGCGCGCCCTGAAAGGGATCCAGATAGCAATATCGCCCGTTTTCGCCATCGACCAGACATCGCCAGCGCGCGATCGGTGCGCCTTGATCCGCACGACTGCCAGCGCCAAGGCCCGGAGGTTGATCGTGTTCAGTCCGCACCATGTGGTCATCGCCGCCGGTGGGACCCATTCAGCCTGCTGCCCGATCAGTCGGGGATCCCGGCAGCGCGAGGGCACATCGTCAGCTTCGATCGCATCGGCTGGTAGCCTCGCCGTTCTGACCGGCCCTTTGGGCGCGAGGAGCGCGAGCCAGCGATTACAGCGCGTCGAGATCCAGCTGCTGCACTTTCATCGCAGGTAATCCGGCTCAGGTCAATCGGCCGCCGGAAGTACCGCCGGCGCTTCGTCCGTCAGCGCCCGGTTCGGGATTTCGGCAACGAGCCTCGCCGCTCCTGCACGACCGTGGTAGCATGCCGTCGCCGGTCACCTCGCCGATGTGCGAACGGCGTGCAGGTCCCACTTGTCGAAGATGCGCTCGACTTCGGCCTCGCGGCCGCGCTTCGACGACGAGCAGCATCCGTTCCTGCGACTCCGGACAGCATGATCTCATGTGGCGTCATGCCGCTCTCGCGCTGCGGCACGCGTGCGACGTCGATCGATCACGCCCGCGCCGCCACGCGATCCCATCTCGGTCGTCGAGCAGGTCAGACCGGCCGGCGCCCATGTCCTGAATGCCGACGCAGCGCGTCGGTCTGCATCACCTCGAGGCACGCTTCGAGCAGCAGCTTCTCCATGAACGGATCGCCGACCTGCACCGCCGGGCCGCTTCTCCGCCGACTTCTCGTCGAACTCCGCCGACGCCATCGTCGCGCCGTGGATGCCGTCGCGTCCGGTCTTCGCGCCGACGTAGTAGACGGCGTTGCCGACGCCTGGACGCGACGCCCTTGATGATGTCGGATGCCTTCGCGATGCCGAGGCAGAACACGTTGACCAGCGGGTTGCCAGCATACTGACGGCTCGAACGCGATCTCGCCGCCGACCGTCGGGAATGCCGATGCTGTTGCCGTACTCGGCGATGCCCGGCGACCACGCCCTCGAGAAGGCGACGCGTGCCGGGCTCATCGAGCGATCCGAAGCGCAAGCGAGTTCAGCAGCGCAATCGGTCGCGCGCCCATCGTGAAGATGTCGCGGATGATGCCGCCGACGCCGGTCGCCGCGCCCTGGTACGGCTCGATGAACGACGGGTGGTTGTGCGACTCGATCTTGAAAACGGCGGCGAGGCCGTCGCCGATGTCCACGGCGCCGGCGTTCTCGCCGGGCCCCTGCAGCACCTGCGGACCGCCGGTCGGCAGCGTCTTCAGGTGCACGCGCGAGCTCTTGTAGCTGCAGTGCTCGGACCACATCACCGAGAAGATGCCGAGCTCGGTGAGGATTCGGTTCGCGGCCCATGAATCTCAGCGATGCGGTCGTACTCCGTCGCGGGTGAGGCCGTGGCGTTCGAGGACTGCGGTCTCGATCATGCCGGCTGCTGCTGCACCAGGGCCGTCCGGACAGCGAAGCCCGGCGACGATCAACGACATCGAAGATCGACGCGGCCGTCCGCGCCGCCGAGGCGCGACTCGCACGCGCGCTCAGGATGCGGCATCAGGCCGACGACGTTGCGCGCTTCGTTGCACAGGCCGGCGATCGCGCCGACCGATCCGTTCGGATTCGCCTCGTCGTCAGCCTCGCCGTCGGCGATCGGTATAGCGAAACACGATCTGTCGATTGGCCTCGAGCTGACGCGATCAGCGTCCGGCGGCGCGAAGTAGTTGCCCTCGCCGTGGCGCGATCGGAATCCGCAGCACCTGGCCGACGCCGGCACGCGGCCGTGAACGGCGTGTCGACCTGCTCGACGCGAACGTGCACGTGCTCGCAGCGGAAGCTTCGACGCCGCGATTGCGCAGCATCGCGCCGGGAACGAGCCCGGCCTCGAGCAGAATCTGAAAGCCGTTGCAGACGCCGAGCACCGGACCGCCGCGCTCCGGCGAACTGCGCGCACGGCGCCCATGATCGGCGAGAAACGCGCCATCGCGCCGGTCGCGCAGGTAGTCGCCGTGCGAGAAGCCGCCGGGCAGGATGACGACGTCGCGCCCTTGAGATCGGTGTCCTTGTGCCAGAGGTACTCGGCCTCCTGGCCCGAGGACGTGCTTGCGCGGCGTGGTACGGCGTCGTGGTCGCAGTTGCTGCCGGGAAAGACGACGATGCCGAATTTCATGATCAGTCCACCTCGATGCGATAGCTTTCGATGACCGGATTGGCGAGCACGCTTGTCGGCCACTTCCGCGGCCAGCGCGCCGCGCCTCGCGCCGCCTCGGCGCGTCGCGAGATCGAGCTCGAAATACTTGCCCTGCCGGACGTCCTCGACGCCGCCGTAGCCGAGCGAATGCAGCGCGTCGGCGATGGTCCTGCCCTGCGGGTCGAACACCGACGGCTTCAAGCGTGACGAACACGCGCGCGCGCATGTGGCTACACCCTCGCCGGAACGGGCTGAAAGACGCGATCGAAAATGTGGTCCACGTGCTGCGAGCTGTTCGTCCAGGTCGAACGCGCGCTCGATCTCCGCGCTTGCGGGCAGCACGCGCGTGACGTCGGTGTCGGCTCGAGCAGCGCCTTGAAGTCGCGCTGCTCGGCGAACGACAGCATCGCGTTGCGCTGCACCCAGTCGTACGCCTGCTCGCGCGAGACGCCGCTTCTGCGCCAGCATCGAGCAGGACGCGTGCCGGAGAACACCACGCCCGCGCGACGGTTCAGGTTCTCGCGCATCCGATCGAGCATGCACGACCATGCCCGCGGACGATGCGGGTGAAGCGGCGGAGCATGTGATCGAGCGCGATGAAGCTGTCGGGCAGGATGACGCGCTCGACCGACGAGTGCGAGATGTCGCGCTCGTGCCAGAGCGCGATGTTCTCGAACGCCGCGTGGCAGTTGCCGCGGATGAGCCGCGCCGAGGCCGACGATCTGCTCGCAGCCGATCGGGTTGCGCTTGTGCGGCATCGCCGACGAGCCCTTCTGACCCTTCGCGAACGGCTCCTCGACCTCGCCGATCTCGGTCTTCTGCAGGCCGCGGATCTCGAGCGCGAATTTCTCGAGCGAGGCCGGCGGTGATCGCGAGCGCGGACATCAGCTCGGCGTGCCGATCGCGCTGAATCACCTGCGACGCGACAGGCGCCGGCTCGAGACCGAGACGCTTGCAGACATCGGCTTCGACCGACGGCGGCAGGTGCGCGAAGGTGCCGACCGCGCCGGAAATCTTGCCGACGCTGATCGTCGTCGCGCGCGCGGCGGACGCGCTCGATGTCGCGATCGATCTCGGCGTGCCACAGCGCCAGCTTCAGGCCGAAGGTCATCGGCTCGGCGTGCACGCCGTGCGTCCGGCCGATCATCGGCGTCCGGCGATGCTCGAACGCGCGATCGCGGACTGCCGTCGTTCAGCCCGTCGAAGGTCCGTCGAGGATGAGGTCGCAGCGCCTCGCGCATCTGCAGCGCCTGCGCCGTGTCGATGACGTCGGAGGACGTCATGCCCGAAATGCAGCCAGCGCGCCGACGGCCCGACGTGCTCGGCGACAGCCGTCGGTGAACGCGATAACGTCGTGCTGGGTGCGCTGTTCGATTTCTTCGATGCGCGCGATGTCGAACGCGCCGCGTTCGCGGATGTCGCGCGCGGCCTCTGGCGGTACGATGCCGGCCGCCGCCATGGCTTCGGCGGCGGCCGTTTCGACCAGCAGCCAGGTTTCGTACCGGCGCTGGTCGCTCCAGATTCGCCCCATTTCAGGGTGCGTATAGCGTGGAATCATTCTTAGTTCGAGATCGAGCCGTTCCCGCGGAAGCTGCAAACCGTTGACGTTGCCCAACACCGTCGCTGCCAGCGAACCGTTCCTGAAGAGATCGACCGCCACACGCTGCACATCGTGCGGCCGTCACCCGCTCGATGCCTTGCAGCGTCTCGTCGAGACCGAAGTGCCGATCGAAGTAGATCTCCTGCCGCGCCAGGTGCGACATGCGGCTCGCCGTGTTCTCGAGGCTCAGCATGAGGCTGCCCTTGAGGTGATCCTTCGAGCGCTGCAGCTCGGCGTCCGGCACCGGCGATTGCTTGATCGTCGCGCAGCTCCTCGACGACGAGATCGATCACTTCGCCGACCGCTTCGTTCGAGCAGCCGGCGTAAATCGTGAACGAGCCCGCGTCGCGATACGCGCTCAGACCGCTGAACACCGCATACGCGCAGGCCGCGCTTCTCGCGCACGTTCTGAAACAGCCGCGAGCTCATCGAACCGCCGAGCAGCGTGTTGAGCACGTAGCTCGAATACCGATCGTCGTGCTTCTGCGGATAGCTGCTGACGCCCAGGCACAAGTGGCTCTGCTCGAGCTCCTTGTTCCGCACCAGCGTTTTCGGCACGACGCGCGGCGCGTCCTCGGCGTGCGGCTCGCCGGCTTGCGTCGAGCGAGCCGAACTTTCTGCTCGACGAGCTCGCGCACGTGCGCGTGCTCGAGATTGCCAGCCGGCCGAGACGATCAGGTTCCGCGCGCGTGTAGGCGTTGGTGAAATACGTCGCGCAGCAGATCGGCGTCGAACGACTCGACGGTTTCCCGCGGTGCCCAGAATCGGGCGGCCGAGCGCGTGGTTCTCCCAGAACCCCTGCGTGAAGAGCTCGTGGACGAGGTCGTCCGGCGTGTCCTCGACCATCTTGATCTCTTCGACGACGACCTTCTTCTCGCGCTCGAGGTCCTCGACGCTGAACGCCGGGTTGCGGACGATGTCGGAGAGGATGTCGATGGCGAGCGGCAGATGCTCGTCGAGCACCTTGATGTAGTAGCTCGCGTATTCCTTGGCGGTGAACGCGTCGAGCTGGCCGCCGATCGAGTCGATCGCCTGCGCGATGTCCTCGGCCGATGCGGCTCGTCGTGCCCTTGAAGAGCATGTGCTCGACGAAGTGGGCGATGCCGCCGCGCTCGGCCGTTTCGTGGCGCGACCCGCGCGTCAGCCAGACGCCGATGCTGATCGATCGGACCTGCGTCATCCTCTCGGTGAGAAGACGAAGACCGTTCCCGAGAACCTCTCCAGGAAGGGCGATCCGGTGAATTTGGCACTAGTTCGTTGGTCGCCCGCGACCTGATTGGCGCGCCTTAAAGCGCCTGAGCGATAAGGGATTAGAAGCTCGAATGCACATTACCAGCATGGCAAGCTGGTGAGGACACGGTGTCCCCCGATACGCCCGTCCGCGATCTCACGCCGGGATTTGGATCGGCGTGCGCTCGAGGACACCCTCGAGGGGCTGGGGTACGGACGCAATTCCGCGCGGCGAACTCATCAATGCCGGATCACCACCGCGGCAGCCCGGACCTCTCGGCGATGACGAGATCTCGCTCTCCGCGCCATGCGCGAGCGGCCTCGCCAGCGGGTTCACACCGCGATCGGCACACGCCAACCGTCGCGCATCGCGATGAGTCTGCGGTCGGTGGCACGCAGAAATTTCTGCCTACGGCTCGGTGACGGCCGGACGATCGAGTCAGTCTTCATCCCCGATACGCCGGCGATGACCTTCTGCCTGTCGACGCAGGTCGGCTGCGCGATCGCGTGCGCGTTTTGTTTGACCGGGAAGATGGGGCTGGTCCGCAATCTCACCGCCGGCGAAATCGTCGGACGAAGTTCGCGGTGCTCGTGGACGCGCGTATCAATGCGTAAAGTGCGGTTCAATCTCGTGCTGATGGGCATGGGCGAACCGCTGCACAACTACGACGACGACGATGAAGGCGCTGCGAATACTGAACGACGAGGACGGCTTCGCGATCCTCCGCGGCGCATCACGCTGTCCACCGTCGGGTTGTTGCCCGGCGCTCGAAAAGCTGGCGCGAGGCCGATCGCTGCCGAACCTGGCGATTTCGCTGCACGCGCCAACCGACGAGCAGCGCGGCGCTGCGTGCCGATCAACGCGGAAGTACGGGAGTCGGCGAGATCATCGGGCGTGCAGCGATTCCCGCTGCGGAAGCGCCGCAGCCGCATCACGTTCAGTACGTGATGCTCGCCGGCATCAACGACCGGCCGGAAGACGCGCGAGGCTCGCGAAGCTCCTCGCCGGGCGTGAAATCGAAGTGAATCTCATCCCGCTGAACGCAGCGCCGGCATTCCTTTCGCGCGGCCGTCGGACGAAGCAGTCGGTCGATTCGCGGAGATTCTTGCCGCGCGGGTACTCACCGGTCTCCGTGCCGCAAGAGTCGCGGCCGCGACGTTCGTGCGGCCTGCGGTCAGCTGATCGTCGAGAGCGAAGGCTCACCCGCCCAGCAGCTCGCGCGACGATCTGGGACGATCCGAACATCGACCCATTCGTTGCGCACGCCGGCCGGGCGGGATGCGGAGCTTGCAGGTAGTTGCCTGTCACGGCGACGGATCCATCCTCCGACGTCAGGCGCTCGGTGATTGTCCCGACCTGAGACTCGAAAACTCGTCGTCAACCGCCGACCGATGTCGCGAAGTCGGCGATCCACGCTCCGCGGACGACGGCGCCGGGCGACCTTGTCGCGCATCGCGGCGGCGACGGTTCCAGGACGATCCGAGTACGGGAACACGTGGAGGTGGGTGAGCGGCGGCGTCTGACGATACCTGTCGAGGACTTCCGGCAGTCGGCGTCCGGTCTCGCCCGGAAATCGACGATGATGTCCGGGCCGATCGCCGCGTGCGGGATTCGCCGGCGAATGTCCGTCGACGAGCGAATGTCATTGCTCGGCTCAGGTGTAGGGACGGCGCATCGCGGCCAGCGCGCGGTCGCTGGCGTGCCTGGCAGCGGCGAGATGAAAATGCCGGCGCGAACCGACCGGTTCGTCGACACGGAGCGACACGATCGCCGGCGTTGCAGTCCCATCGGCTCCGAGCGAGCTGATGCGCGAGACGCTCCGCGGTCAACTCGGCATGTACCGCAGCCGCGAATCGCTGCGACGCAAATCGACGAGTGACGACGGCCGGCCAGGATCTCGCGCCCGTAGGCCGAGGTGCACGCCGGTAATGCGCGATCTCGCCGAACCCGGCGCGCACATCCGATCGACTTCGCGCGACGATGCATCGGTGCGGCACGCTGCGCCGGCTCCCCGCGTGCGTCCGGGATGATGCAGTAGGCGCACGGCTTCGTCGCAGCCGGTCTGCACCCGGCAGCGTGAACGCCGTCCGCCCGCGCAGCCCCAGGCTCGATGGCCGCGCCGCACGGACCGTCGCCGTCGCCGAATCGCTGCGCAGTCGACGGCCGGTCTCGCGTCGTGGCGCAGGCCGGCAGGCGATGGGCACTCAAGCCTGCGACCACGGTCGAGTCATTCGTCGTCGTTTCGACGCGACCGACGGGTCGACACTCGGCAGCGCGCGCCAGTTCGTCGGCCCGTCGCGTGCGCGTAGCAGCCGGTGACGACGATTCGCGCGACGGGTTCTGTCGCGCGACCCGCGGCGAATCGTCTGCCGTGCGCCCTGATCGGCGCGTGGCGGTCACGCGAACAGGTGTTGACGATCACCACGATCGGCGACGCGCGACGAGCTCCGCCGGAACAGCGCCGCGCCTTCAGGACGGTCTCTCCTCCAGGCGCAGGCGAAGATCCGCCTGGTTCACGCGGCACCCGAACGTGATGACGGCATACTTCGTCAGCGATCGCCAGTTGCGGCACAGGACGATAATGCTGATCACGGCGATCGCGTCGATGACGGTGGTCCACGACACCGCGGCCCGTCGGGCTGAGCGCTGCCCGCCGGCCGACGGCCGCCGCGGGATCTCGTTCCGCTGGCGGCATCGAGCCGGGCACGGTGGTCGGCTTCTGGCCCGGCATCTTCCCGTTGGTCGTGGAGGCTCCTGATCCTGTGCTCGCCTGGTGGTCGCGGATCCGCGCGGCATCCTGCCGCTCGACCGGCTGCGCGTCGCGCGATCGCTGCGTCAGAGCGCCAAACGGTTCGATGCGCGTGGACACCTGCTTTTCGGATGTCGTCCGCGCCTGCGCGAATCCGGCGCGGAAGAGTGGGTGGATCACCGGGGATTTCATCAGCGCTTTATCACGCTCTGGCTCGGATGGGCGCAGCGTTGAGGTCTTCGATCGGCGGGACGCTCGCCGGCGGTTTATGGCGTTCGCATCGACGGGCTGTTCGCGGGCGATCGATGTTCCACGTGCAGCGCGATGCATCCAGGTCGCGCTGGTGACGCTCGTCAATTGATGCGCGATACCGGTCTGACCTTGCTCGACGTGCAGTGGACCAGCCGCCACCTCGAGTCGCTCGGCGTGGTGGCGATCCGCGTCAGGCGTATCGAGCGGCTCCGCCCGGCGCTCGGCTTCGGCGTCGCGCTCGGCGCGCCGACGAGCCTTCCGGCCGATGTCGCGCCGGAGCTGCATGCCGTCGAAGCGGATCGGCAGCACACGCCGGTTTACGCGCGCGCGATCGCGTCGGCGAAGTCGGCGGCCGCGGCCAGGTACGACGGTGAGGACGTCGCCCGCCGGCGCGTGACCAGCTCGCGTACCGTCGCGGCATCGCGGTCCGGCGCGGTAGATAACTCACGGAGACCGGGAATCGCCTCGTACCGGCTCGATGCCGTCGATCAGGCTGCCCGGACTCGGCCGAGGTCGGGATAGCCGCGCTGACGCCAGCACGACGCCGACAGAGCGATCGCTGCAAGGCGGATCGACGGCTGGCCGGATCGCGCCTGCGCCTGCCGGCCGACAAGCAGCGGCAGCGAGCGGCTCGTCGATGAGCGGCAGGATGACCTGCGCTTCGGGATCGCCGAGCCGGACGTTGAACTCGATGACCTTCGGACCGTCGTGCGGTCAGCATGAGGCCGACGATACAGAAAGCCGCGAAACGGATCGCCTTCGGCGGCCATCCCGTCGATCACCGGCTCGACGATCTCGCGCATGATGCGCGCCTCGAGCGCCGCGTCGACCAGCGGGCTCGGCGCGAACGCGCCCATGCCGCCCGTATTGGGCCCGCGGTCGTCGTCGAAGATCACGCTTGTGATCCTGCGGCCGATGCCGATCGGCGAGCGCGCGCGTCGCCGTCGCTGACCGCGAAGAACGACACTTCCGGCCCGGTCAGGCATTCCTCGATGACGAGGCGATCGCCGGCCGGCGCCAGAATCGGCGTTCGCGCATCGCGCGCGATGACGGCCGCTCTCGGCTGCGCCGCGATCGTCGGCGATGACGACGCCTTTGCCCGCCGCCAGGACCGTCGGCCTTCAGCACGACGGGAAATCCGAACTCACCGATCGCACGACGCGCAGCGCCTCGTCGATCGATGTGCGACGCGGAATCGGGCGGTGGGCACGCCGTGGCGCGCCATGAACGCCTTCGCGAACGCCTTGCTCGATTCCAGTCGCGCGCCGCGGCGCGGTCGGCCCGAACGCCAGCACGCCGTCCGCACGCAAACCGGTCGACCAGGCCGAGGCTCAGCGGCAGCTCGGGTCCGACGACGGTCAAGATCGACTGCTCGCTGCCCGGCAGCGCGACGAGGCCGTCCGAGTCGCCGACCGAGCCGCGGAGAAGTCGCGCAGAGCGTAGCAATACCCGGGTTTCCCGGGCGCGCCAGATGCGCCGCACGTCGCGGTCCGGCGGACAGCCGGGCGACGAGCGCGTGCTCGCGCGCGCCGCTGCCGATGACGAGAACTCTCATGATCTGAATGGGTTAGCGTGTGAGACGGCTGACCGGCACGACGTCGCGCGATCGGCGGACTATTTCGTTGACCTTGACGTGGAATTACGCCTAGAATCCGCGTTTACTCGTGATAGCCTAGCATATTTGGTTATCGCTTAGATGCCGCGCTGTGAAGGGGTGTGATAGCGCGTGGCTGAAGTGAAGATTCAGGAGGGCGAGTCGATTGAAAGCGCTCTCCGCCGGTTCAAGCGGAAGGTGCAGCAGGAAGACATCATCAAGGATATCAAGAAGCACTCCTTCTATTTGAAACCTGGTGATAAGCGGCGGGCCAAACAGGCGCTGGCGCGCAAACGCAATCGGAAGAAGCTCCGGCGCGAGCTGGAGTAAGACGGCCGACCCCGACGAGGTAGCGACCGATGGAGTTCCAAGACAGGATCCTCAGGTGCGTGGACTGCGGCGCGGAGTTCGTCTGGACGGCGGGCGAACAGCAGTTCTTCGCCGACAAGAACTTCAAGAACGAGCCGAAGCGGTGCAAGGCCTGCAAGGGCAAGCGCGCGCAGCCGTCCGGCCGGCGGCCGTGCGGCGGCGCGCGAGCGGGTGGAAACCGTCACGCACGTGCTCGGCCTGCGGCAAGGAGACGACGGTGCCCTTTCAGGCCGACGCAGGGGCGCCCGGTCTTCTGCAAGGAATGCTTCCAGTCCCGGAAATTCGCCGGGGCTGGCGGCGTCCAGCTCCACGCCTCGGTCAACCTGCGTACTCGCGCGCGACGGATCGCCGACGTGCGCGCCATGCACCGCGCCGAGCGGCTGCGTGGCGGCGGTGTGTTAAGCTCACATGCGCATTATATCTGGAGCGTTTCCATGCAGATCGAGGAACGGACCGTCGGCGACGTGGTCGTGCTCGACCTGAAGGGCAGATCACGCTGGGCGAGGGCGACGAGCTGCTCAAGGACAAGGTCAACAGCCTCGTCAACCAGGGTCACCGGAAGATCGTGCTGAATCTGGCGGAGGTTCCGTACGTCGACAGCGCGGGCCTCGGCGAGATCGTCCGCACCTACACGACGGTGAGCCGGCAGGGCGGCAGCCTCAAGCTGCTGAACCTGACCAAGCGGATCACCGATCTGCTGTCGATCACGAAGCTGCTGACCGTGTTCGAGACCTTCGACGTCGGAGAGCGACGCGGTCCGGAGTTTTTCGGCATCGGCCAAGGTCTAGCCGTCACCCGCGCTAGATGGCGCGCATCGCTCCGTCTCCATGGCAGTCTCCGGCGCTCCGGTGACCACGGTGCCGGGCGCTCGCGTCGCCTTCAGCCTGCTCTCATCTCGCTGCGTCCCGGCCAGTGGACCAAGAACCTGCTGGTCTTCGCCGGACTGCTGTTCGGCAAGCGCCTGTTCGACCCAGGCTGCGGTCGCGCGACGCGATCGGCGGCGTTCGCGATGTCTTCTGCGCGCTGTCCGGCGTCGTCTACCTCGTCAACGACATCGTCGGATCGCGACAGCGATCGGCAGCATCCGCTCAAGGCGCAGCGGCCGATCGCGTCAGGCGCGCTGCCCGGTGCGCGTCGCGCTCGGCGCGGCGGTTGTGCTGATGGCGGCGGGCGCTGGTCGCGCGGCGCTTCGGCATCAGCACGGCGTTCTGCTGCTGGTGGCCGTGCTACGCTCGCGCTGCAGGTGCTCTATTCCGGGCCGCTCAAGCACATCGTCATCATCGACGTGCTGACGATCGCGATCGGCTTCGTGCTGCGCGCGGTGGCCGGCGCGGTCGCGATCGACGTCGCAGATCAGCCACTGGCTGCTCGTCTGCACGATCCTGCTGGCGCTGTTCATCGCGCTGGCCAAGCGGCGGCACGAACTGGTGCTGCTGGCCGACGGCGCCGACGAGGCATCGGCCGATTCTGCGGCGAGTACAGCCCGTACCTGCTCGATCAGATGATCGCCGTCGTCACGGCGTCGACGCTCGATCGCCTACATCTTCTACACGATCAGTCCGGAGACCGAGCAGAAGTTCGGCACCGCAGTGGCTCGGGCTGACGATTCCGTTTCCGCTCTACGGGATCTTTCCGGCTACCTCTATCTCGTGCACCGGCGCGAGGGCGGCGGCAGTCCCGCCGACCTGCTGCTGAACGACCGCCCGCTGCTCGCCTGCGTCGCGCTGTGGGCAGTCGTCGGTGGCGCTGATCATTTATCGAGCCCGCTGCAGTCCTGCAACTATGGCCGATTTCAACGTCCGCTCCGACTCGGTCAACGTCGAGCAGATCATGGAACAGATCCGCGCGCGCATCCGCGAGAAGCGCGGCGTCGACTACACCGAGCAGCAGATCCAGCGAGCTGGCCAGCGTCAAGCTCGAGAAGTTCCTCGATCCCGCGCGGCGTGCGATCGGATCTGCTCGACTCAGTTCAGGCAGGCACAGCCGCCGTGTCGAGCCGCCGGAACTGCCCGAACTACGCGTTCGAGGAGAACGCACGCTGTTCGAGCCGCACCGCGCGCCGCTGCGCTGCATTCGGCGGCTGCTGCAGCCGATCCTGAAGCTGTTCTTCAACCCGAACCCGCTGATCCAGGCGCTGCACATCCAGTCGCAGCTCGAACACGATGCCGCGCTGAGCGCCGAAGCGCAAGCGCGCGCGAAGCGGCGGCGCCGTCGATCAGCTGCACTACGAGGTCATGCACAACCTCGTCGTCGAAACTACGCGCATGCGGCATCGAGGTGAAGAACCTCGAAGATGCGCGTCGAGTCGCTGGCCAGCCGGCTCGAGTTCAACGAGCGGCGGGCGCGTGCGCTCGAAAGCGCTGTCGTTCGCTGATAGAGGAGCGTGAAGCGCGCCGGTATGGAACCTCCCGGAACGCCGACCGCGCCACGCAGCGCCGCCGCAGCCGGTCGAGATAGGCCGCGCCGCGCCGGCGCGCCAGCGTCCGATGATCAGCCGATCAATAGGCCAGGATCAGCCAGTCACAGTCTACGTCGCGGGGCCGACGCGGCGCCGCCGGCGTCGGCGGCCGTCGCGGCGGGAACAGCCGGCGCGCCACGGCGCCAGGCAGCCTGGCTGGCATCCCGGGTGAGACCGCTGACATCAGCCGTCGAGCTGCGCACGCCGCGACCGGACGATCTGGAGTTCGGCTGGGCGCCGTCACACCGGCGGTCTGACCGATGCCCGGCCGATCCTGTGCCCCGGACGCCGACGACCGACGGTCCTGAGTGACCACCAACCTGTCGATCGTGCGTGCAGCCGCTGCCGTGCGTACGCAGCCAGACTTCAACGGCGGCGCGCGAGCTGCACGCGCGCGGCATCGCCGAACGCGTCTGGCCTCGCTCGCGGACGGTCGAAGTCCTCATGACGTGCGCAAGCCTGACTACGTGTCACGTCGGCGGCGGAACGAGCTGCCCGGCGGGACGCGAACAGGTCAACGGTGTGCCGGTGCGGCGATTTCGCGTCGCACGAACGCGATCCGATCGGCTGTTCGGGCGGTTGTCGGACCGAGTCTTCAATCAGCTGCACTCGCTCGGCGACGAGCTCCGAGCTGGATGGTGCCAGACCGGCGATCACCGCTCTGGATCGATCACCATCGCCGCACACGCCGAGCGACTGCGACTGATCTGTTTCTTCAGCTATCGCTACTACCAGCGCGTGTCACGGCGGACGCGCCGCGGCTCGCGCGCGCGATCCTGGTGCCGACCGCGGAGCGGGACTCCGACGATCGGTCTGCCGCTCTTCGCGCCGCGACTGTTCGCGCAGCGTCCGCGCGCTCGATGGCACAGCTCGCCGGAAGAGCGCGCGATGATTCAGGCGGTCGCCGGCAACCACGATGTTCCCGGCGTCGTCGTCGGCGATCGGGATCGGACGTGCCGCAGCAATCCGCAGCCGGCGCGCGTTCCGCGCAGAAACTTACGACATCCGCGGTCCGTTCGCGATCTATGTCGGCCGGATCGATCAGAACAAGGGCTGCAAGGAGCTGTTCGACTTTTCCAGGGCTACCTGCAGCGATCCGCCGAGCAAGCTGTCGCTGGTGCTGATCGGCAACACGCTGCTGCCGATTCCCGACGCACCCGCGCATCCGCCATCTCGGGCTTCCTGGACGACGCGGACAAGTTCGACGCGATGGCGGCGAGCCGATCTCTGATCATGCCGTCGTATTTCGGAGAGCCTGTCGATGGTCGCGCTCGAGGCGTGGGCGCTCGGCACGCCGGTGCTCGCCAACGGCAAATGCGACGTGCTCAAGGGCCAGTGCTCCGCAGCAACGCCGGGCTGTACGAGACCTACTCGAATTCGCGGAGACGCTGCGGTCGATCGAGCAGAATCGCTGGTTGAACAGCGCTCGGCCAAACGGCCGCCAGTTCTATCGCGACGTCGCCGACTGGCCGGAAGTATCTCGACATGTTCGAGCGCCTGAAGGAGCCGCC
>ERZ1370068.6757-contig-5720_pt1 | contig 81862 bp, 104 predicted proteins | sample MGYA00561227_ERZ1370068 | MGnify/ENA primary metagenome ERZ1370068 (study PRJEB38410, sample SAMEA6850437) | metagenome | study: Metagenomic assessment of the ecological functions of the soil: analysis of the soil microbiota associated with the...
GTTGTACTTCGTTCAGTTATTGCTCATCGCATGGATGATCATGAGCGTCCGCTTGCCCTCGACGAGGTCACCATTGATTTGCCTTGCCATAGGCCGGACCCGGCTCGAGATTGAGGATATCGTCCTTGGATCCGGAAGGCGGCGCCGAAGAAGAAGCCCACTTCGAATCAACGGATCGAGCGGCAGGCGTCCGCGCGCTCCAATAAGACATCCGACCCGCAGCGGAAGCTGATCGCCGCCAGCCAGCACGTCTTTGGAGCACCATGGTCAGATGGTCCTCCTCCGTCACATCGGTCCGGTTGTCGCGTTGCCAACCCAGTTCCTGCGCCTGGCCTTCCGCGCTCTGCCAGGCCATGCGCTCCGTGCTCCTCCGAAGATACGCAGCGCCGTGGCGATGCCCAGCCGATGAAGAAGTTTTCCTTGAGCCGGGCGCGTAGCCTACGAAGCGCCCCATGAAGCGTCGCCGGCATTGAGCGCAAGCGGCACCACCGTGCAGGGCATGCAAGGTCGGCGGTGAGCCGCGGCGTTCGATGCTGTCGTCCTCGATATCGTCGTGAACCAGCAAGGCGTTGTGCATAAGCTCGATCGCTACGGCAGAACGCAATGGCATCCTCGACCGGCGCACCGGTCGCGCGACGCCGGCGGCGATGCGACAGGCTGGAGCGCGGCATTTTGCCGCCACGCAGCGGGTGGTCGGCCAGGCGCAACTCGTATGGGTAGGACTTGGGTTCTTCCTGCCGGGAGAAACGCCTGAAGCACTCTGTCGCGTCAGGTCGCCACCATATTCGCCCAGCCTCGTTGATCAGCGCTTTCGTTGGTCTGCGCAAAGGGCGCCTGGTGTGTGTGTGGCCCATGGCACTCGCTCGCTATACAGGATGAGTTCGACGTGCCCAGTGCACACCGTCAGGACTGCAGACCGCCGCTATCAGCTGCCCGGACTTGCCGTCAGGGTTATGTCCAGGGTCAGGCGGGCGATCCGGCCATCCAACGCGAGCTCTCCCGTAGAAATTGAGCTTTCGGTTGTGCGCGCTGTACAGGACGACATGCGGGTCGATCGCGCCGGCGCCGTGATCTCCCGGGCACCCACCTGGACAGCCTGGCGGGCGCCGCTGATGCGCGATTTGCAGGGGCCAGGCGATACTGGCCGTTCAGTCGGCCACCAGCCAGCGCGTCGACGGTCGCTTCCTCGGGCCACAGTCACCGGCGCTCTGATCCTTGCGCGCCGCCGAAGAGCCCAGAATTTGCCAGCGGCTGAAACTCCGCCGCCATCAGCCTCTTGATCGGGCAACGTCAAGTCGGCAACGGATCCTTCCACAGGCCAGACCGCTCAGCACGGTCTTCATCACCAGGTCTTCCATCGCATCGACGGCTTGCGCTCGCTGTCCCGCAGTGGCGCGATCGCCGGCCTCCGCGCTGCGCTGCGCAACGCGCTTGCTCCGATCGGCCTGGGTCCCCACCACAGCAGCAGACCAGCCTGACAGCCGCCGACGGCGTCCTCGGCCTACACTGAGGGGGACCCCGCCGAGTCCGCGCCGTCGCCGCCGGCGGTGCGGTAAAATCCTCAGCGCCACGCTTTGGGCTTGTCCGGCAGGCTCATGAACAAAGGCGAGCAGGCTTAGCCTCGTTCATGGTGGTCATACCCGACGATGGTTTCGAATTCCGGCTGATCATTGGTGATCGCAAGTGCAGCCAACATGCCGGACATCACGACGCCGCTGACGCAGCGCGTCCGGCTGATACGGTCAATCGCCAGCCACAGCCGCCAATGGCCACCGAAGGATCGAGGCGATATGCATTGACACGAGCGACCCCGGTAACGACTGGCGTGTAGCGATCGGAACCTCGGTTGGCTTGCACACGCTCGCCCGATGCGAAGGGCTCCGCGCCGCCAGAGCCGTGGACAGTCGACAGCCAGATCGGCTTATTTACGTCTCTCGGTCGAAGCTTCTTCAAGTTGTCAGCAACAATGGCCGTCTTGTCCTTGCTTTTCCTGACATCGCTCTCCGGAAGAACGGCACAGAAATAGGCGACCGTCCGGGCAACATCGGTGGGAACTGCCGGATCTTTCCTGGCAGCGCGCCACGCCTTTTAACTGGCCAACGTTTAGGTCATGTCCACCCACGTTTCAAAGGGCGCTTCGAAGCAGTGAAATTCCGGCACCGCGATACCATCCCAGTCGCTCGAAGTCGCGATTCAGCCATGCCTGCCACGCCGCCTGGTGGCTACGGTCTGCTGCTTTCCACGCATCTCCCAGGCAGGCAGATGCCGAAACTTTTTCAGAATTGCCATCGCCGCTGTCGCTAGAGATCTCGTGGAAGTCGTCGACGCCCGTCCGCCTGGAGATCACCGCATCAAAATCGGTGGCGGCCTCGATGATCGTCTTCGTCTGCGAAGACGAGATCGGCGGGCAGCGGGCCAGCAACCGAAATGATCGAGCACCTGATCATCGGCGAGGGCGTAACCGGCGCGTCGAAGTCAGACGGGTGACATAATCGCTCGCCGTTCGCACCAAATACAAGCCCATGTCGGACAGTGAATGCAAGAAATGGAACTTCACGTTCCTCGTCTTGAGCACCTTGTAGAGAGGTGCGAGACGGCATCTCCCATCCCCGTTCGCATGCGCCAGAACATCGCCCGCGATAGGTGAAAAACATCCGCAAGGCACCGTGCAGCGCCACACGGCCGCGAGCGCAGGCTTTCGCCTGTCTCCATCGCGGTAGGCGAAAGTGAGATCGTATATGCCGGTCAGGAACTGGGAGGCGACGGACGTTTGGTCGCGCCGTTTTTGCAGGGACAATCGCGGTAATCGATATCATTGATGGCATCGAGGCCCTTTTCGTCGAACAGCACCCGATCCCGATACAAGCCCACACGGCGATCGTCATCACGATATCGAGTCTTCAGCACCGGTCTTCAACAATCGCAGCTTCGGGTCGACCGCCACGACGTCACGCGGTAACGCGCGCGACTGGGCAGCTATTGCTTCCATAAGATGGAGAATCGAGTCACCGGTGCTCGACGGCAGGCTTCTGCAGCATGGCGTCTCGGCTTGGTGGTGACGGCCTGCAGGAGTCCGGCCATGTCGTCAACGGCCGCCACGTAACAGCCTCGCAACCCACTCCACAGAGTTCCGCCGGGGATCAAAATGCGGATCGAGAAAAATCGAGTTCAATCGCCTCATCGATCTTCGATCGTTCCTCAGGCCGCGGATTGCCCGGCACTGGGCTGTCCGGGTAGCCCGATCGTGCTCTGCATCAATGCCTGATCCAGTTCGAAACAGCTGGGGATGTAGTTGGTCAGAGTAAGGGATTTGGCCCCCTCATCCAGGTCTCTCCTGGCAACCCTTTGGCGGGCGGCAGATGGGAGCTCCACACGTCCACCTTCTTTCGAGAAGTCCAGCCTGTCACCGTCGACCACCTCGGGGATCGCAACACCGATATGGGGCTCGGAAAAAAACGCCTCGTCCATGGAGCCGTGCGCCAGCCTGTTCCCCGCAGTCGCTTTGGGTCCCCACCGCTTTTCCACTTCGGCGTAGCACTCGCGCATCATCCGGGAAAGCGTTCTCGTAGAAGCAGCCAGATGTGCAAGCCGTGTTCTACAGATGTGACCGGAACTATCCCGACCGGACGCGCCTTTTCCGCCCAATCGCCAATACTTCTCATAGACTGATATTTCGTAGCCCGACTGCTTCGACAGTTCCCAAGCAGCGGCAAGCCTGCGCAACACGCCGCCTATGATCGCAACGGACCGTCCGCTTGAATGGTTTCTTGTCGCGGCCCGCTGGCCATCTAAGTTCCCCGCGCACAGCCCCTCAACCGCCGGCAATTCGGCACAATTAATCCGGATTGCCACTCTGAATGTGCTCTGCAAGCTGCGAAGCCGGGGCCACCTTGGCCGCCGCCGTCCGGCGAAGATGCCAGAAAAGTAAGCGAGCCTGAGCGACACTAGGCCGGCGAAGCGGCGTCATCGTGCCCTTGGGCAGCGCCGCGCAATGGTCGTAGATCGCCGACGGCCGCGTGAACCACACCTTGTCCTTCTGCGGATGGTTGACGATGTGCTGCAGCGCCTCGCGCAGCATGCGCAGCGCGATAGGGCTGGCCCACGACCATGGTGTGGAGCGCGATGCCGCAGACCAGCGGCTGCTTGGCCGACTGGCGCAGAAGCTCCTCGAACTGGCCGATGATGAAGTCGCGGAACTGCGTCGGGCGTGTGGTGGCGCACCAGGATCTGCGGGCTGTCGTTGATCTCGATCGGATAGGGCACGCTCATCAGCGGGCCCGAGCGCGTCTTCATCCACAGCGGCTGGTCGTCGGCCGGCCAGTCCATCAGGAAGTCGAAGCCGGTCTCCTTCAGGAGGTCGGGCGTGTGATGCGCTGGAGCTCATCCACGGCGCCATCCAGCCGCGCGGCCGCTTGCCCGAGGCCTTCTCGATGGCGTCGCGCACCTCCTCGAGGAAGCGCTTCTCGTCGGCCTCCCACATCTGGCCGTGGCGCTCGGCATTGGTGCGGCCATGGCCGATGAACTCGTCGCCGCGCGCCTTGAGCGCCGCCGACGATCTGCGGCGCATAGTCGAACACCGTGGTGTTGATCAGGTGCGCGGCCGGCAGGTTGAGCTCGTCGAACAGTTCGAGGCAGCGCCAGACGCCGACCCGGTTGCCGTAGTCGCGCCAGGCGAAGGTGCGCGGATCGGGCGGCGTGCCGGCCACGGTCAGCAGATGGCCGTCGCCCGCGCCGAAGGCGAAATGCTCGATGTTGAGGCCGAGATAGACCGCCAGCCGCTTGCCGCCCGGCCAGGAGTAGTCCTTGCGCTCGGTGATCGGCGAGTAGGCGTAGCGGTCGTGATACGGCAGACGCGGCATCTCGTGTGCATCAACGCTGACGACGGCGATCTTGTTCTCGACGATCTGCGGCATTCATCGCGCGGAAGCGCGCCACGGCCTCGGCGTGGAAGGCGCGCTCCTCCGGCCCGGCCTCGACGGTCGGCCGCCGCTCGTCGTCGAAATGTCCGTAGCTGTCCTCGCCGCGCACCAGCATGGCGGTCACGCGCGTGGCCGACGGTGCAACGCGCCGAGGTCGGGATGTAGCTGATGCCGAGCCCGATGCGCCGGTCGTGCGAGCGGTTGGGCCGCGAATTGTGCACCAGGTGCGTGTGGTGCAGCGAGAACTGGCCCGCCCTCACCGGCATGAAGGCCGTCTGCGTGCGATCGACGTCGACTCGCCAGGGTCTGGCCGCGCGACAGCAGATTCTCGGTGATCCTGCATCTCGGCATGCGGCAGCTGGCCGAGCCTGTGCGAGCCCGGCACCACTTCCATGCAGCCCGCCTCGACCGGCGCGTCGGTCAGCGCCACCCAGGCGGTGACGTGGCAGGCCGGCTCGAGCGCGAAATAGGTCGCGTCCTGGTGCCAGCTCACATAGGTGCCGGAGCCCGGCGTCCTTGGGCCAGACGGTGAGATGGAACAGGCGGATGTCCGGCCCGATCAGGTCCTCGACCGCGTCGAGCACCTCGGGCGCATGCACGATCTCGTCGACCCAGGGAAACAGCAGATGCGGCTTGAAATTGTGGCCGCGCGTCATCTTGCTGGCCCTCGGCGCGCTCGAAGGCTTCCAGCCGCTCGCGCCAGGCGCGCGCCGCGCTCGGGCGAGAAGGCATCGACCGGGCAGATATAGCCGTCGCGCTCGTAGCCGGCGATCTGCTCGGGCGTGAGCTTCCTGGGCAGTCAGTGCGCCGTCCAGCCGCCGTCGACGAACAGCAGCGTGCCGGTGACGAACGACGAGTCGTCGCTGGCCAGGAACAGCGCCGCCTGCGCCACCTCCTCCGGCTGGCCGATGCGGCCCATGGGATGGCGCTGCTTCCAGTAGGCCTTCATCGCCTCGGGATCGGCGTAGCGCTGCAGCGAGCTGCGCCGGCATCGGCGTGTCGATGACGCCCGGCATCAGCGCATTGACGCGGATGCCCTGCGCGGCGTGGTCGACGGCGATGGTCTTGGTGAAGGAGGCGATGGCGCCCTTGGAGGCGACATAGGCGGCGTTCTTGCCCGGGCTCGACTGCGCGAGCTGCGAGCCGATGGTGACGATGGCGCCCGACCTGGGCGGCGATCATCGGCTGGATGGCGTAGTGGATCCAGAGATAGGTGCCCTTGACGTTGACCGCGAAGGTGCGGTCCCACGCCGCCTCCTCGATCGCGTCGACCGTGCCGCCGGTCGACATGCCGGCCGCCGTCAGCAGCACGTCGATGCGGCCCCATTTCTCCATGACCTGCGCCACGCCGGCGCGCGCCTGCGGCGTCGCTGCTGACGTCGGCGGCGATGGTGATGGCGCCTGCCGCCCGCGCGCCTCGATGTCGGCCGCGACCTGGCCCAGCCCGACCTCGTCCTGGTCGACCGAGCGCCAGCCTGCGCGCCCTCGGCGGCGAACAGGCGGGCCGAGGCGGCGCCGATGCCCGACGCCGCACCGGTGACGATGGCCACTTGATCCTTGAGCTTCATGGCGCGAGCTTAGCGCGGAGGCGCGCGCTCCAGCGATCTGTCCGCGTCAGCGGACAGATCGTCGCCGGATGCGCGCCGCCGTTTACTTCTTCCGCTGCCGCCGCCGCGCCAGCATGTTCAGGCCCTCGACCAGCGCCGAGAAGGCCATGGCGGCGTAGATGTAGCCCTTGGGCACGTGCACGCCCATGCCGTCGGCCAGCAGCGTGGCGCCGATCATCAGCAGGAAGCCCAGCGCCAGCATGACGATGGTCGGATTGTTGCCGATGAAGCGCGCCAGCGGATCGGCGGCGAGCAGCATCAGGCCGACCGCGACCAGCACGGCCGACCACCATGATCGGGATGTCGTCGGTCATGCCGACGGCGGTGATGATGCTGTCGAGCGAGAAGACGAGGTCGAGCACCAGGATCTGGCCGATGGCGCCGCGTCATCGTCATGCCGGCGACGCCGGCCGGCGGTCGGTCGCTCGCGTGCTCGGCCGGCTCGCGACATGGTCGTGGATCTCGCGTGGTCGCCTTCCAGATCAGGAACAGGCCGCCCGCGATCAGGATCAGGTCGCGCCACGAGAAGCCGTGGCCGAACAGGGTGAACAGCGGCTGGGTGAGCTGCACGATGAAGGCGACGCTGGCCAGCAGCCCCAGCCGCAGGATCACGGCCAGGCCGATGCCGACGCGGCGCGCGCTGCGAGCGCTGATGCTCGGGCAGCTTGTTGGTCAGGATGGAGATGAAGATCAGGTTGTCGATGCCCAGCACGACTTCCATGACCACCAGCGTGGCCAAGCGCCAGCCAGGCGTGCGGGATCGGCGAGCAGGACGAGAAGTTCGTCGCATGGCGGCTCTGATCATAGTGCAGTCGCTGCGCCGCGGCAATGCAGACCTTTCCTTTCGCGGCGCGAGAGCCGCTAAGCCCGCTGCCGATGTCGCCGCTCCGCCGCGCCGTCGCGGCCAGTCCTACGCGCCCCTCCCGGCCATCGTCCTGCTGTCGGTCGCGGCCTTCGCGTCGGCCGCCAACATGCGCGTGATCGACCCGCTGCTGGTGCAGCTCGCCGCCAGCTTCGACGTCACGGTGGGCGAGGCCTCGATCGCCGCCACCGCCTTCCTGTTCGCCAACGGCGTGTTCGTGCTGGTGCACGGCCCGTTCGGCGACCGCTACGGCATAGATGCCGGTGGTGGCCATCGCCTGCATCGGCGCGCGCGCTCTGCTGCGCGCTGAGCGCGCTCGCAGGCTCGCTGGCGTGGCTCACCCTGGCGCGCTTCCTGACCGGCGTCGCCAGCTCGGCGATCATTCCGCTCGCCATCGCCTGGGTGGGCGACAATGTGAGCTACGAACGCCGCCAGGCGACGCTCGCCCGCTTCCTGACGCGGCCAGACGCTCGGCCTGATGACGGGCGCGGCGCTGGGCGGCGCGATCGGCGACTGGCTGGGCTGGCGCTCGGTCTTCTGGGTGCTGGCGGCGATCTACATCGCCGCCGGCGCTGGCGCTGTTCGCCGTCATGCGCGCCCGGCCCGACATCGCCCGGCCCGAGGCAGCGTGCGCGAGGCTCGATGATCGGCCAGATGCTGGCGCGTGCTGCGCCGGCGCTGGGCGCTCACCGTGATCCTGGTCGTGGCGCTGGAGGGCGGCATGTTCTGGGGCGCTTTCACCTTCGTCAGCGCCGACCTGCACGCAGCGCTTCGGCCTGGGCTTCGCCGCCATCGGCCTCGCGGTCGCCGCGTTCGGCGGCGGCGGCTTCCTCTATGTCATGGTGGCGCACTCATCTCGTGCGCCTGCTGGGCGAGCGCGGCCTCTGCATCTGGGGCGGCACCGGGCTGGGCATCGCCTTCGCCGTGATGGCGCTGGCGCCCCACGGCCGAGGTCGAGTTCGCCGCCATCGTGCTGCTCCGGCGTGTCGTTCTACATGTTCCACAACACCCTGCAGGTCCACGGCACGCAGATGGCGCCCGAAGCGCGCGGCGCCGGCATGGCGCTGTTCGCGCTCTGCCTGTTCGTCGGCCAGGCGATCGGCGTGCCCATCGCCGCGCCCGTCGTCGACCGCTGGGGCGCGCCGCCGGTGTTCTGGGCGGCCGCGGTCGTTGCTGCCGGCGCTGGCCTTCTGGTTCGCGGCGGCGCTCCGCAGGCGGCACCTCCAGCGGACCTTGTGATAGGCTGGGCGTCCCGTTATTTTCACTTGGAAATAACGCACCGTTCCGGAGAGACAATGCACCACACCAAATTGGGCCGCACCGGCCTGCGCGTTTCCAAAGCTGTGCCTCGGGACGATGACGTTCGGCCTGCAGTGCGACGTGGCCCAGAGCAGCGGCGATCATGGATGCCGCGGCGGCCGGCGGGATCGATTTCTTCGACGCCGCCGATGTCTATCCCCTGGGCGGCGGCCACAACACCGCGGGCCGCACCGAGCAGATCGTCGGCGACTGGCTCAAGGGCAAGCGCCACCAGTTCATCGTCGCCACCAAATGCGTCGGCCAGATGGGACCCGAAGCCCTGGGATCTCGGCATGTCGCGCAAGCACATCCTCGACGCGATCGACGCCTCGCTGCGGCGCCTCGGCACCGACTATGTCGATCTCTACCAGCTGCACGGCTACGACCAGCACACGCCGATCGACGAGGCGCTGGAGGCGCTCGACACGGTGATCCGCACGGGCAAGGCGCGCTACGTCGGCGTTTCCAACTGGCCGGCCTACAAGGTCGCCCGCGCGCTGGGCCGCAGCGAGGTCAGGAACATCGCCCGCATCGAGTCCGTCCAGCCGCGCTACAATCTCCTGTTCCGCAGCTTCGAACGCGACCTGCTGCCGCTCTGCGCCGAGGAAGCGATCGCGGTGATCCCCTACAATCCGCTGGCCGGCGGGCTGCTCACCGGCAAGCACGACCGCAAGGCGCCGCCGCCGGAAGGCTCGCGCTTCCAGCTCGGCACCGCCGGCGCGCGCTACCAGGCGCGCTACTGGCACGAGCGCGAGTTCGAAACCATCGACGCCCTGCGCCAGGTGGCCAAGGAAGCGGGCATGAGCATGGCCACGCTGGCGATGCGCTGGGTGCTCGTCCAACCCGGCGATCACCGCGCCGATCGTCGGCGCCAGCCGGCCCGAGCAGCTGGCCGACAGCCTGGCGCCGCCGAGAAAGGCGCGCTGCCGGGCGATCTCGAAGACACGGCTCGACGAGATCAGCCATGGCTGGCGGGCAGTCGATGCCGAACGCTGGCTGCGCGGCCGGTTCAACTGAGCAGAGGCGAAAGCACATGGAGCAGCATTCCTTCGGTCGCTCCGCCGGTCTCGACGCTCACCCTGGGCGGCGGCGGCCTGGCATGCTGTGGGGCGAGACGACGGTCGAGGAGTGCGTCGCCACCGTGCATGCGGCGGTGGCGGCGGGCATCACCCTGCTTCGACCTGGCGCCGCGCTACGGCGACGGCAAGGCCGAGCTGGTCGTCGGCGAGGCCTTCGCGGTCGACTGCCGTCCGGGCGTCCGGGTCACCAGCAAATGCAACCTGGGCAATGCGCCACCCGAGCGCGATCGAGATCGCTGCTGCGGCAGTCCATCGAGGCGAGCCTGAAGCGCGCTGCGCCTGCCGCGAGCTCGACCTGTTCTTCCTGCATTCCAACGTCGTCCCGGACGAGGGCTTCATCGCCCGCGCCGGCGCGGACGCCGCCAGCCGTATGACGCCCTACGCCGATCTTCGTCGACCGCATGTGCGCCCGCTGTTCGAGCGCTTTGTCGACGAGGGCCTGATCGGCGCCTGGGGCCTGACCGGCATCGGCCATCCCGACACGATCATCAAGCTGCTGGGCGAACGCCCGGCGCCGGCCGCGGTGCAATGCATCGCCAACCTGCTCGATCTCGCCGGGCGGCCTGAAATTCTTCGACGGCCCGGCAAAGCCGCGCGCGGTGATCGCGGCGGCGCGCGCCAACGAGGTGGGCGTGATGGGCATCCGCGCCGTCCAGGCCGGGGCGCTCACCAGCGCGATCGATCGGCCGCTGCCGGCCGATCACGCCGAGACGCGCGACTACCGGATTGCCGCGCCGCTTCCGCGAGATCTGCGCCGAGCTCGGCGCCAACCCCGCGGTGGTCGCCCACCGCTACGCGCTGTCGCTCGACATCGACACGCTGGTGCTCGGGGTGAAGAACCGCCAGCGAGCTGGCGGAGTGCGTGGCGGCGGCCGAGGCCGGCCCGTTGCCGCGCGACCTGATCGAGCGGATCGACGCCGCCGTGAAGGACTCCGCATCTCATAGTCGTGCAGAAGGTCGTTTCATGAAGTACCGCAAACTGGGCGCCAGCGACCTCGAGGTCTCGGAAATCTCGCTCGGATCGTGGCTGACCTACGGCGTCGGCGTCGACGCGCGAGCAACGCCGTCGCCTGCGTCGATCGCGCCTTCGAGCTCGGCATCAACTTCATCGACACCGCCAATGTCTACGGCCGCGGCGCGGCGGAGACGTTCCTGGGCGAGGTGCTGGCCGAGCCGGCCGCGCGACTCCTACGTCCTGGCGACCAAGGTCTTCTTCCCGATGAGCGACAGCGACAGCGGCCTGTCGCGCGCGCAGATCGCCAAGCAGATCGACGCCTCGCTGAAGCGCCTGCGCGTCGATCATGTCGATCTCTATCAGTGCCACCGCTACGACAGCGGACACGCCGCTCGAGGAGACGATGCAGGCGCTTGAGCGACGTCGTGCGCCAGGGCAAGGCGCGCTACATCGGCTTCAGCGAATGGTCGCCGCAGCAGATCGAAGCGCCGTTCGCGGTCGCCGGCACGCGAACGCTTCGTCTCCAGCCAGCCGCAATACTTCGCTGCTGTGGCGCAGGCCGGAGGAGGAGGTCATCCCGCTCTGCGCGGCGAACGGCGTCTCGCAGATCGTCTGGTCGCCGCTGGCGCAGGGCGTGCTGACCGGCAAATACGTGCCGGGCGCCGCACGCCGGCCGGATCGCGCGCCAGCCAGCGACGATGGGCCAGCTCGATCCAATCGCTGGCTGCAGCCCGCCAGTCCTCGAGGCGGTGCAGAAGCTGAAGCCGCTCGCCAAGCGAGGCCGGCTGCACGCTGGCGCAGTTCGCGCTGGCCTGGGTGCTGCGCGAGCCCAATGTCGCCTCGGCCATCGTGGGCGCCAGCCGGCCCGAGCAGCTTCGGAGGAGAATGCCGCCGCGTCGGGCCTGGTCGTCGATCCCGGCCTCTTCCGGCAAAGCCGAGGCGATCGTGGCCGGCGTGGCACGCGGCATTTAGCGCTCGCTCCGGCCGGCCGCGGTCGCGCGCCAGCCGAAAAAAGCGCTATGTTACGGCGATGGCGCAACTGTCGGACGATTGCTTTGCCTTTGGCGGACCGATGCTGTCGGTCGAGGACGCCGTCGCCCTGCTCGCCTCGCGGCTGGGCGTGGTCGAAGGCAGCAGATCGGTCCCCCTCGTCCAGTCGGATGGTCGCGTCCTGGCGCAGGACCTCACGGCGCCGCTGCCTTTGCCGCCTTTCACCAATTCCAGCCGTCGACGGCTATGCGCTGCGCGGCGAGGATCTGCCGGTCGGCGAGGAAGACGCTTTGCCGTCGCCGATTGGGTCAGGCCGGCGCTTCCGCCGACCATGCCGCGGCACCGGGCCGGGCGATCCGCATCTTCACCGGCGCGCCGATGCCGGCCGGCGCCGACACGGTCTTCATGCAGGAAGACGTGCGGGTCGATGAGGCCGGCACGGTCGTCCTGCCGCCCGGCCTGAAGCGCGGCGCCAACGTCCGGCCGACCGGCGAGGACATCGCCAAGGGGCAGGTCGTGCTGACAGGCGGGCCATCGCCTGCGGCCGCAGGATATCGCGCTGGCGGCGGCGCTCGGCCTGACCGAGGTCGAGGTCCGCCGGCGCATCAGGTTGCCGTGTTCTCGACCGGCGACGAGATCGTGGCGCCCGGGCGCCGCGCGCGGACCGGTCCAGCTCTTCGATTCGAACCGCTTCATGCTGATGGCGATGCTGCGCCCGCCTCGGCTGCGAGGTCGACGATCTCGGCATCCTGCGCGACGACCCCGAGGCGATCGCGTCCGTGCTCGAAGACGGCCGTCGCCTCGCACGATCTGATCCTGACCTCCGGCGGCGTCTCGACGGGCGAGGCGGACTACGTCAAGGCGGCGGTGGAGAGCGTCGGCAAGCTGGTGTTCTGGCGCATGGCGATCAAGCCCGGCCGGCCCGTCGCCATGGGCGTGATCGGCGGGACGCCCTTCATCGGCCTGCCGGGCAACCCGGTGGCGAGCTTCGTCACCTTCGCCTACCTGGCCCGCCCGGCGATCCTGGCGCTGTCCGGCACGCCGCATGCAGTGCTGCCTCCGCGCCCGTTCTGTGCGCGCAGCCTTCACCTACCGCAAAAAGCGGGCCGCCGCGAGTATGTGCGCGTTAGTCTGCGCCGGGCCGCCGACGGCGTGTTCGAGGCCGTGAAGTTCCCCGCGAGGGCGCGGGGCTTCTGTCCTCGCTGGTGGAAACCGACGGCCTCGTCGAGCTGCGCGAGCAGACCAGCGGCGTCGAGCCCGGCCAGAGCGTTGCCTTCCTGGCCTATTCGAGCCTGGTCTGACGAGACCGCGCATTGGGAGAGAGAATGAAAGTTCAAGAGCGGCGCGCGCCGCGATCGCGGTCCCAAGGGCCGGCCACTCGATGACAGCGCCCTGGCGGAAGTCCAGGCCCTTGCTCGGCACCCGACCGCGCAGACCGCGACCTGCTCGATCGAGTTCCTGCATCTGATCCAGGACAAATATCGGCTGCCTCGTCGGCGCGCCATCTGCGGGCGCTGGCCGAGGAGATGCGGCTGGTCGCAGGCCGAGGTCTACGAGGTCGCCTCGTTCTACGACCATTTCGACGTCGTCAAGGAAGGCGAGCCGCAGCCGGCGCCACTCACGATCCGGGTGTGCGATTCGATCAGCTGCATGCTGGCGGGCGCGGACGACGCTTTGGCCGAGCTGGCCGGCAGCGTCGATCCCGCCGCCATGCGCGTCGTGCGCGCGCCCTGCGTCGGCCGCTGCGCCGGAGCGCCCGCCGCCCGCATCGGCGACCGCGAGGTCGACAACGCGACGAGTCGAGGGCCTGCTCGGCGATGGCGCGCGCCGGCGCACCAAGGTCGTGGTGCCGCCAGTACACCGCGCTCGAGGCCTATCGCGCGGCGGGCGGCTATCAGCTTCTGCGCAGGTGCGCGACGGCGCGATCGCAGCCGAGGCGCTCATCGCCACGATGCAGGATGCCGGGCCTGCGCGGCCTGGGCGGCGCCGGCTTTCCGGCCGGGCAAGAAGTGGCAGATCGTGCCGCACCTATCCCGGCCCGCGCCTGATGTCGATCAACGGCGACGAGGGCGAGCCCGGCACCTTCAAGGACCGCGTCTATCTCGAGCGCGATCCGCACCGCACGCTCGAAGGCGCGCTGATCGCGGCGCATGGCCGTCGAGGCCGAGCGCATCTACTTCTATATGCGCGACGAGTATCCGCGCGGTGCTCGCCATCCTGCGCCGCGAGATCGCCGCGCTCGAGGCCGCCGGCATCGCACCGCGCCGGGCTTCATCGAGCTGCGGCGCGGCGCCGGCGCCTATATCTGCGGCGAAGAGAGCGCGATGATCGAGAGCATCGAGGGCAAGCGCGGCCTGCCGCGCCATCGCCCGCCCTATATCGCCGAGGTCGGGCTGTTCGGCCGCCCGACGCTCGAATCACAATGTCGAGACGCTGTGGTGGGTGCGCGACATCGTCGAGAAGGGCGCGGAATGGTTCGCCGGCCGCAGCGGGCGCAAGGCCATCCGGGCCTGCGGTCGTGGTCGGTGTCCGGGCGGGTCAAGGACCCCGGCGTCAAGCTGGCGCCGGCCGGCGTCACCGTCCGCGAGCTGATCGACAGACTATTGCGGCGGCATGGCGGACGGCCACACGCTTCACGGCGTTATCTGCCGGGCGGCGCCTCGGGCGGCATCCTGCCGGCGTCGATGGGCGACATTCCGCTCGATTTCGGCGGCGAGCTCGCCAAGCATCGGCGCGTTCGTCGGCTCGCATGCGGTGGTGATGTTCTCGGACCAGGACGAGCGCCAAGGCAGCGGCGATCAACCTGCTGAAGTTCTTCAGGCACGAAAGCTGCGGCCAGTGCACGCCGTGCCGCGAAGGCACGGACAAGATGGTGGCGCTGCTGGAGACCGAAGGCGCCTTGAACGAGCCGGCGCTGCGCGATCTGGAAGCGGTCATGCGCGATTCTTCGATCTGCGGCCTCGGCCAGGCGGCGCCCAATCCGGTCAACTCACCTGCTGGTGCATTTCCGCGAGGACTACCTGAGATGACGGACAAGGTCGACTTCACGCTCGACGGCAAGGCGGTCGACGCGGCGCCGGGCGAGACGATCTGGCACGTGGCCAAGCGCGAAGGCACGACGATCCCGCATCTCTGCCACGTCGACCTGCCGGGCTACCGCGCCGGACGGCAACTGCCGCGCCTGCATGGTCGAGATCGACGGCGAGCGCGTGCTGGCCGCCTCGTGCATCCGCAAGCCGGCCGCAGGCATGGAGGTCAAGACCGATACGCGAGCGCGCCAGGAAGTCGCGCGCAGATGGTGTTCGAGCTGCTGGCCAGCAACATGCGGCCGCGCCGATGACGGGCCCGACAACCAGGCTCGCGTTTCTGGCAATGGGCGTCGTCGATGGGCATCGCCGGCAGCGACCGCTTCGCCGCGCAAGTTCGACGGCTCACGCGGCACGGCCGAGCTCGACATCACGAATCCCGCCGATCGCCGTCAACCTCGACGCCTGCATCGCCTGCGGCGCTGTGCGTGCGCGCCTGCCGCGAGGTGCAGGTCAACGACGTCATCGGCATGGCCGATCGCGGCCAGGCCATCACGATCCCGTGTTCGACATCGCACGACCCGATGGGGCTGTCGACCTGCGTCGACCTGCGGCGAGTGCGTGCAGGCCTGCCCGACCGGCGCGCTGTTCGAGAAGAGCCTGATGGACAAGACGGCGCGAAGCGCGCGGCCAGCGATGCTCGACAAGCGTCGTCGACTCGCTCTGCCCGTATTGCGGCGTCGGCTGCCAGACCGCCGTCGCCGTCAAGGACAACCGCATCGTGCAGGTCGACGGGCCGCAACGGGCTCGCCAACGAGAACCGGCTCTGCGTCAAGGGCCGCTTCGGCTTCGACTATGTCGACATCGCCCGAGCGGCTGACCAAGCCGCTGATCCGCCGCGACGACGCGCCGAAGTCGGCGACGCCGACCATGCGATCCGGCGTCGATCCGCTGACGCGTCTTCCGCGAAGCGACCTGGGAAGAGGCGCTGACGCGCGCCGCCGGCGGCCTCAAGAAGATCCTGCGACGCAGCGACGGCGGCAAGGCGCTGGCCGGCTTCGGCTCGGCCAAGGGCTCCAACGAGGAGGCCTACCTGTTCCAGAAGCTGGTGCGCACAGGGCTTCGGCACCAACAACGTCGACCATTGCACGCGGCTCTGCCACGCCTCGTCGGTCGCGGCGCTGATGGAAGGCGTCGGCTCGGGCGCGGTGTCGGCGCCGTTCACCGCCGCGCTGGACGCCGAGTGCATCATCGTCATCGGCGCCCGCCCGACCGATGAACCATCCGGTCGCCGCCACCTTCTTCAAGCAGGCCGCCAAGCGCGGCGCCAAGCTGATCGTCATCGACCCGCGCGGCCAGGACCTGATGCGCCATGCCACCCATTCGCTGCAGCTTCAAGCCCGGCAGCGACGTCGCCCTGCTGAACGCGCTGCTGCACACGATCATCGACGAGAAGCTCTACGACGAGCAGTACATCGCAGGCCACGTCGTCGGGCTTCGAGGCGCTGAAGGCCAAGGTCAAGGACTTCTCGCCCGAGGCGATGGCCGAGGTCGTGCGGCATCGACGCGGCGACCCTGCGCGACGTCGCGCGCACCTACGCCAACGCCGAGAGCGTCGATCATCTTCTGGGGCATGGGCATCTCGCAGCACACGCACGGCACCGACAATGCGCGCTGCCTGATCGCGCTGGCGCTGATCACCGGCCAGATCGGCCGGCCCGGCACCGGGCTGCATCCGCTGCGCGGCCAGAACAACGTGCAGGGCGCCTCCGACGCCGGCCTGATCCCGATGTACTATCCCCGACTACAAGTCGGTCGAGAAGCCCGACATCCGCGGCTAGTACGAGAACTTCTGGGGCCAGACGCTCGATCCCGAAGCGCGGCCTCACCGTGGTCGAGATCATGGACGCCGTCCATGCCGGCGAGATCAAGGGCATGTACATCATGGGCGAGAACCCGGCGATGTCGGATCCCGACCAGCACCACGCGCGCGACGCGCTCGCCATGCTCGAGCATCTCGTGGTGCAGGACATCTTCCTGACCGAGACCGCCTGGCACGCCGACGTCGTGCTGCCGGCCTCGGCCCATGCCGAGAAGCTCGGCACCTTCACCAACACCAACCGCCAGGTGCAGATGGGCCGGCCGGCGCTCGACCTGCCGGGCGACGCGCGGCAGGACTGGGAGCTCATCGTCGAGCTCGCCCGGCGCATCGGCCTCGACTGGAACTACGGGCACATCTCGCGAGGTCTATCGCCGAGATGGCCGCAGGTCGATGCCGTCGCTGAAGAACATCTCCTGGGAGCGCGTCGACGCGCGAGGACTCGGTCATCTATCCGGCCGACGGCGCCGGACGTGCCCGGCAACGAGATCGTCTTCACCGACGGGCTTCCCGACCGCCGACGGCCGCGGCCAGCATCGTGCCGGCCGACCTGCTGCCGCCCGACGAGGTGCCGGACGCGGAGTATCCGCTGGTGCTGACCACCGGCCGCATGCTCGAGCACTGGCATACCGGCGCGATGACGCGGCGCGCCGGCGTGCTCGACGCGATCGAGCCGGCAGGGCATCGCCGCCATGAACCCCACGAGATGCGAACGCGCGCGGGCTCTCGATCGGCGACATGATCACGGTCGAGACCCGGCGCGGCATCGTCGAGGCGATCCTGCGCGCCGACCGCGAGGTCGCCGACGGCATGGTGTTCATGCCGTTCTGCTTCGCCGAAAGCCCGGCGAACGCGCTCGACCAATCCGATGCTCGACCCGTTCGGCAAGATCCCGGAGTTCAAGTACTGCGCCGCCCGGGTCGCGCCGCTGCGTCAGTTGGCCGGCGAAACGCGGAACTGATAGGGCTCCTCGAGCATCTTCTGCTTCGTCCGGCGTGATGGCGAACTCCGTCGCCTGGGCGGCCGACGTGAGCTGGTCGAGGCTGGTGGCGCCGATGATGGGCGCAGCCCATGTAGGGCTTGCTGCAGCAGCCAGGCGAGCGCGGTCTGCGCCGGCGAGGCGTTCTTGCCGGCGGCGACCTTCTTCAGCCGCTCGGCGATCTCCCAGTCGCAGTCGCGATAGGTGCCGGCCTGGACCTGCGCGTCGTTCTTCGAGCGCTCGGTGGCGCCGCCGCCTTCCTTGCTGCGGTTGGCGGCGAGGAAGCCGCGCGCCAGCGGCGAATAGGAATGAGCCCGACGCCCTGCTCGTGGCACAGCCGGTTCATCTCGCGCTCTTCCTCGCGCTGGATCAGGTTGTAGAGGTTCTGCATGGCAATCGGCCGCGCATAGCCCTTCCAGTCGGCGATCATCACCATCTGCGCGAACTTGTAGGCCGGCATGGTCGAGCCGCCGATGTAGCGCACCTTGCCCGAGCGCACGAGCTGGTCGAGCGAGTACATGGTCTCTTCCATCGGCGTGTGCGGATCGAGCCGATGGACCTGGTAGACGTCGATGTAGTCGGTCTGCAGGCGCTTGAGCTGCTGCGTCGATCGAGGCCATCAGATGCTTGCGGCCGGTGCCGACGTCGTTCGGCCACCGGGCTCTGGCGGATGCCGACCTTGGTCGACAGCACGATCTCCTCGCGCTTGACCATCTTCATGAGCGTGGCGCCCATGATCTCCTCGGAGCGGCCGGCATTGTAGGCTGTCGGCGGTGTCGAAGAAGGTGATGCCGACATCGAGCGCGCGCTTGAAGTAGGCCGGCGCCTCGGCCTCGTCGAACTTGCCCCAGCCGCGGCGGCCCTTGGCGCCCCACGAATTGCCGCCGAGGCAGATGCGGCTGACGATCAGGCCCGAGCGGCCGAGCGGTCCGTACTTCATCGAAAATCCCCCTTGTTGGCGCGAGCTTAAGCCCCCACCTTTAGCGGCATGAAAGTCCTGATCGAATATTGCGGCGCTTGAGGTTATAAGCCGCAGGCCCTCCGTGTGAGGGATCGCCTCGAGAAGCTGGGCGCCAGCCGACATCGAGCTGCGCCCCGGCAAATCCGGCCAGTTCGACGTCACCGTCGACGGCGCGCTCAAATACACCCGCAGCAAGACCGGCCGGTTTCCGACCGACGACGAGATCGAGGATCTGTCGTCCTGGATAGCTGCATCGCACAGTCGCTCGCTCGGTGACAGCGGTGCGCTACGACAGCACTTCCTTGTTCACGACAGTGCGCCGCGTTGGGACGGCCGTCGAACACGCTCAGGATGTTCTCGATGGCGGTCGGTCGCCATGCGATCGCTCGCCTCCTTGGTGACGCCGGCCATGTGCGGGCTGAAGATCACGTTCTCCAGGCCGAACAGCTTGTTCGTCGGATCCGGGCGGCTCCTTGTCGAGCACGTCGAGGCCCGCGCCGCGCAGCTTGCCGCTGGTCAGCGCCTTGTAGAGCGCCTCCTCGTTGATGATGCCGCCGCGCGCGGTGTTCACCAGGAAGGCGTCGGGCTTCATCAGCGCCGAGCGTCTCGGCGTTGAACATGTTCACCGTCTCCGGCGACTTCGGGCAATGCACCGAGACGAAGTCGACCTTGGGCAGGATCGCCTTGAGGTCGGTGACCTTGGTGGCGCCGGCTTTCTTGATGTCGGCCTCGGAGATGTTGGGATCGAGCACGTAGACGTCCATCTCGAAGGCGACGCAGCGCTTGACCGTGCGCGAGCCGATGCGGCCCATGCCGACCACCAGGATCGACTTGCCGGCGAGATCGGCCGGCAGGTCGCTGACAGGCGCTGGCCCCAGGCGCTGCTCGCGCACGAAGCGGTCGTGCTTGCGTGGTGAGCCGCGCCGAGGCGAGCAGCATGTACATGGCATGCTCGGCCACCGACACCGGAGTTGGCGATGCCGGTGGTCATCAGCGGGATCTTGCGCTTGTTGAGCGCCGGGATCTCGACCGCGTCGAAGCCGACGCCGAGACGCGCCACCACCATCATGCCGGGCGCGGCGTCGAGCTCGGCCTGGCGGAAGGCCGTGCCGCCCAGGGTCACGGCGTTGGCGTCCTTGAGCTTGGGATGCAGCGACGGCGACCGTGATCGTCGGTCAGGATCTCGTAGTCGACGTCGTCGCGCTTCTTCAGCACGTCGATGCCGGCCTGCGGCATGCGGCCGACGATCAGCACCTTCTTGCGGTTCTTGCCCGTGGTCATCGTTTCCCCTGCGCTCTTGCAGTTGGATGCCGGCGATCCTAGAGCCGGCGTCAGCCGGGACGCTAGGGGAGGTAGCTGAGCGGGAGCCGCGTGGTGGACTTGATCTCCTCCATGGCGAACATGGAGGTGACGTCGCGACAGCTCGATCTTGGCGATCAGGCGCTTGTAGAAGGCGTCGTAGGCCTCGATGTCGGGCAGCGCCAGGCGGATCAGGTAGTCGATCTCGCCGCTCATGCGGTAGCAGTCCATGACCTCGGGAAACGACGCCACCGCCTTGGCGAAGCGGCCGAGCCACTGCGCATTGTGCTGGGCGGTGCGCACCGCCACGAACACCGTGACGCCGGCATTGACCGCCTTGCGTTCGAGCAGCGCCACGCGGGCGCGGATGATGCCGGCCTCCTGCAGGCGGTTGATGCGCCGCCAGCACGGCGTGGTCGACAGCCCGACCCGGCGGGCGATCTCGGCCAGGGCCATGTCGGCATCGTCCTGCAGGCAATCCAGAATCTTCTTGTCGAAGGAATCGAGCGACATTTTCGCGGCCATCGGCGCTTCCTTGGAATGGATTTCTCAAGTTTGCGCCAGTCGGCGCAAAGGTAGCAAGCCGTTTCCCGGCCGCGACCGCTAGAATCGCCAGCATGTTTCGCCGCTTCACCGATCATCCCGGCCTCGGTCAACGAGACCTACTTCCAGCACATGGGCATGGCCTTCGGCTTCGGCGGCCGCATGCTGGTTGGCGCGCTCGCCTGTTTCGTGCACGGTCTCTTCCCATGGCTCTGCCTGACCCGGGGCAGCGACACGATCCGCGCCTTGCATCACCGCATGGTGACGCCATCGCGTCGCCCGCAAAGCGGGCGGCCGGACCGAACCCGCCAGCCCGACGCTCGCCGCGCCGGCGACTAGCTCCGCTCCTTCTTCCTTGTCGGCCTGCTCGTCGCCGCGCTTCCGGCCGCGGCGCAGGAGACGGACGATGGTGCCCGTCACCGATCGACGGCGAGCCGGTGAAGCTCGCCACCATCACCTACCAAGCCCGCCGGCGCCGGCCCCTTCCCCACCCTGATCTTCCATCACGGCTCGACCGGCGCGCGGCACCGATCCGACGATCTTCGCGCGGCCCTACGATCCCAAGACGCTCGCCGAATGGTTCACGGCGCGCGGCTGGGCCGGTCGTGCTGCCGTCGCGGCGCGGGCGCGGCGGCTCGGAAGGCACCTACGACGAGGGCTTCGCGCTCGATCGCGCGCAGGGCTATAGCTGCGAGCAGACGCTGTCGCTCGCCGGCGCCGAGCGCGCGCTTGCGCGACATCGACGCCATCACGCCGGCGATCCTGGCCCAGCCCTTCGTCGACCGCAGCCGGGTCGCCGTCGGCGGCCAGTCGCGCGGCGGCATCCTCGCCATCGCCTGGAGCGGCCGCCAGCCCGCCGTGCCGCGCGCCGTCGATCAACTTCGTCGGCGGCTGGATGGGCGCCGGCTGTTCCACCGCAAGCGCGATCAACCAGAACCTGTTCAACCGCGGCGCCGCCTATGGTCAGCCGACGATCTGGCTCTATGGCGACAAGGATCCATTCTATCCGCTGTCGCACAGCCGCGCGAATTTCGCCGCCTTCAGGCGGCCGGCGGCAAGGGCGCGTTTCACGAGTACGCGCCGCCCGAGGGGCTGAACGGGCCATCAGATCGGCGCGGCGCCACAGCTCTGGAGCGCCACGCTCGACGCCTATCTCGCCAGCCGGGGCCTGCCGGCGAAGGCGCCCTAGCGCCTGCAACTTGCCGCGCGCCGGCCAGCGTTCTGATATGGAGAAGCGAGGGGAGGGTCCGCATGAAAACACCGCTCAAAATCAGCTTTCAGGGCAGCGACCCCAGCGAGGCGCTGCGCGGCATGATCGAGGAGCATGTCGAGGCGCTGGAGCACGTCTACGGCCGGCTGACCGCCTGTCACGTCGTGATCCGGGTGCCCGACAAGCATCACCGCACCAGCGGCCTCTACAGCGCCAACATCCATCTCGACCCTGCCGGGCGGCATCGACATCAACGTCGATCACACGCCGCAGGCCGACGACCGCTTCGTCCAACCCGCAATTCGCCGTGACCGACGCCTTCCGCCGCGCCAAGCGGCTGATCAAGGACGCATGTCCACAAGCAGCGCGGCGAGGTGAAGACGCTGCACGAGCGCGTCGACCGCACGCTCGACCGGCCGCCCGAGGCCAAGACGTCCTAGCCGCTTGCGGAGCGGCGCTTCACGCCCTTCTCGTCGAGCCGCTCGCGCAACAGGCCGATCGCGGTCGCCGCCCCAGAACAGCTCGCCGTCGAAGACGAAGGTCGGCACGCCGAACGACGCCTGACGCCTCGGCCTCGGCGCGCAGGCGATCGTGCTCGGCGCCGCCCTCGCCCGCCAGGAAGGCGCGCGAAGCCCGGCGGCGCGCCGGCCTCGGCCAGCAGCGCCGCCACGGCCTCGACGTTCTCCGGATCGAGCTCGCGGCGCCAGAAGCGGTCGAAGGCGAGATCGTTGTAGGCGCGGAAGACGCCGTGCTTCTGGGCATAGAGCATCCCGGCATTGGCCGGCCGGGCGTAAAGACCTTGGTCGGGTCCCTCGAGCGTCAGGCCCTGCTTGTTGGCGAAGCGGCGGGCGTCCATGTAGCTGTAGCGCACGCGGCGCCAGTGATGGGGATCGCGCTCCGCCACCGATCCCATGAACGAGGCGATGTCGAGCGTGTAGGGCCGCCACTGCAGCTCGATCTCGTAGTCGTCCTCGAGCGCATAGGCCCACGCCTTGGCGACGAAGGCGTAGGGGCTGACATAGTCGCTCCAGAGGACGATCGATCGCACGCCCGCCCGCTCTCGCGACGCCACATCCACCAGAAGGCGAGGCCGACCGCGCAGCAGCAGCAGCGCGCTGACCAGGAGCAGCATGGCGGATTCCTGGATCCACGCCACCGCCGGCACCGAGAGCCGCCAGGAACACGCCCACCGCGCAGATGCGCCAGACCCTGGCATGCACGCCGGCGACGAAAGTGCCGAGCGCCAGCAGGATCAGCAGGGTCGAGGCTGGTCGCGTTGTCGTTGACGACGCCGCGCACCTCGGGCAGGAACATCAGCCACATCGCCGCCAGGAAGGCCAGCCAGTGCAGCGCCTGGGTCAGCACCAGCTGCATGCGCTCGGCGCCCGTGTCGAGCTTGCCGCCATCCCGAAACGACGCTGATCAATCCGTAGATCGGCGCCAGCGCCATCCAATAGTAGTGGCGTCGTCGACGCCCGGAAGCTCGTGAGCACGATGCCGCCCACCGCCAGCGCCAGCATCGCCGCATAGGGCAGGTCACGCAGCAGCCAGCCCTTGACGCCGGCCGTCCGCGGCGGATCGACGTGGCGTCGTCACCGCGCGTCCTTGACGAGCTTCCTCTCGACCACGCGCGACCACAGGGTGGCGCCCGAGCGTGATGATGTCGTCGTTGAAGTCGTAGCCCGGATTGTGGACCTCGCAGCCGCCCTCGCCGCCGCCATTGCCGATGTTGATGAAGGCGCCCGGCACCTTCTCCAGCATGTAGGAGAAATCCTCCGAGGCCATGACGAACGGGCCCTCGCGGTTCATGTTCTCCTCGCCGACGATCTCGGCCGCCACGTCGGCGATGAACTTCACCGCGTCCTTGTCGTTGACCAGCGGCGGGAAGGCGATGCGCACGTCGGCCTCGGCCTTGCCGCCCAGGGTCCGGGCGATGCCCCTGGAGATGCGTCTCGATGCGCTCCTTCGACCAGCGCCATCGTCTCCTTGCGGAAGGCGCGGATGGTGCCGCGCAGCACCGCCTCCTGCGGGATCACGTTGTAGGCGTCGCCGGCATGCATCTGGGTGACGCGAGATCACCGCCGGATCGAGCGGCCGCCACGTTGCGCGACACCACGCTCTGCAGCGCCGTAGATGATCTGGGTGGCGATGATCACCGGATCGATGCCGGCTTCCGGCCGCGCGCCGTGCGCGCCCTTGCCGGTGATCGCTGATGTCGAACAGGCCGCCGCCCGCCATCTGCGGGCCGGAGCGGATGGCGAACTTGCCGACATCGAGCTTGGGCCGGTTGTGCATGCCGAAGATCTGCTCGCACGGGAACTTCTCGAACAGCCCGTCCTTGACCATCGCCTCGGCGCCGCCGCGGCCCTCCTCGGCCGGCTGGAAGATGAGATGGACGGTGCCGTCGAAGTTGCGCGTCGTCGCGAGATAGCTTGGCGGCGCCCAGCAGCATCGTCGTGTGGCCGTCATGGCCGCAGGCATGCATGCGGCCCTTGTGCTGGCTGCGGTGATCGAAGGTGTTGTGCTCGTCCATCGGCAGCGCGTCCATGTCGGCGCGCAGCCCGATGGCGCGCGGATTGTTGCCGACCCGGATGGTGCCGACGACGCCGGTCTTGCCGATGCCGGTCGGTGACCTCGCAGCCCCATTCCTTGAGCTTCTGGCCACGATCTCCGACGTCCGCTCCTCCTCGAAGCCGAGCTCGGGATGGGCGTGGATGTCGCGCCGGATGGCGGTGAGCTCGGCGGACGCGGCGGCAATCTTGGGTTCGATCTTCATGAGGCTCAGGACTCCAACAGGAAGGACGTCATTACACGACGAAACTCCGCGCCATGCACGTTCGGATATGCATGGCCGCCGTCGGCCAGCACGTAGGCGCGCGCGCGCCGGGATCAATCGCACCAGCTCCTCGGTGAAATAGAGCGGCGTCACGGTGTCGTCGCGGGCGCAGATCGCCAGGGTCTGGGCACGCGCACCTTCTGCAGCTGGTCGCGCCGGTCATGCGCCACGATGGCGGCGATGCGCGACAGCACGATCTCGGGCAACGGGATGGTCTCGTTGGCCTTGGCCTCGGCGGCCGAAAGGTCGGCATCGTGGTCGCGCACCCAGGACGGCATGTTGAGCGCCAGCGCGCTCGACTTCAGGTAGGCCGCCGGCCCCAGCTCGCGCAGCATCAGCGAGCGGACCTCGAACAGGCGGCGGAAGAAGGCGTCGGTCCTGGCCCAGGTCGAGCTCAGCACCAGCCGGTCGATGCGGTCGGCATGCTCGATCGCCAGCACCTGGCCCATGGCGCCGCCGGTCGAATGGCCGCACCAATGGACGCGCGCGATAGCCCAGCCCGTCGATCAGCTGCAGCGCGTCGTCGGCCATCTGCTCGACCGAATAGGCGATCTTCGACAGCGTGCTGCGCCCGGTGCCGCGATGATCGTGCACGACCACGGTGAATTGCTTCGGCGAGTGCGGCGACATTGTCGCCCCAGAAGCGGCCGTCGCCGCCCAGGCCCGGCACCAGGAACAGCGGCGGCCCGCTGCCATGCGTTTCGTAGTAGAGCTCTGCGCCGTCACGCAGCTTGAGGTGTGGCATTTGCACGGTCCCCGTCGATATCCTGCTAAGGTGCCGCGCCGGGAGGAAAGCGCACCATGAAGCGCCTGTCGATTGCCGCGATCGACCCTGCTGGCCGGCTGCGCTGCAACAGCAGCAGCCGGTGACCAACCTGATCCCGCGGCCCGCGCCCGACGATCCGACGCCGCCGGGCATCGCCTATCTCTGCGACGGCCGCAAGGAAGTGTCGGTGGTCTATGCCAAGAACCGCGCCTCGGTGACGCTCGACGGCAAGACCTGGCGCATGGAGTACCAGCCGACCGACGACGGGCTTTCGCTACGTCGACACGGCCAACGAATGGACGGGCACGCGACGACTCTCGCCACCTTGCGCGAATATGGCGGCACCGGACCGGCCGCTCGCCTTCAACTGCCGGCCGTTGAAGCGCACGACGTAATTGTCATGACACCGGTCACTTCAGCCAGAACTTGATCGCCGTAGCCCACCAGCGCCGTGACGCCGACGCCGGCCGCCCACAGGCCGACGAACCACAGCCACTGCCGCGGCGCGCGGCATCAGTGATAGCCCTCGTGGCCCGGTCTTGCCGCGGAACACCCAGTAGGAATAGCCGGTGTAGGCCAGGATGATCGGCACCATCACCAGCGCGCCCGGCAGCATGAAGATCAGGCTGGCGGTCGGCGCCGGCGGCATCCCAGATCGTGATCGAGGGCGGCACGACGTAGGAAACAGGCTGATGCCGAGGCCGGCGAGGCTCAGCACGAAGACCAGCAGCGCCATCAGGAACGGCGTGTAGTGTGAGGCGCCGGCTGAGGCTGCTGAAAAGACACCAGGTGGCGACGGCGACCAGCAGCGGCACCACGGCGGTGAACAGGACCTGCGGCCAGGCGAACCAGCGCTGCCAGTAGACGTCGCTCAGGAACGGCGTCGCGGCGCTCACCGCGCCGATGGCGACGATGCGTGCCGATGCCCAGGCCGAAGGCCAGCCGATAGCAGCGCGCCTGCAGCGTGCCCTCGCTCTTCATGATCAGCCAGGTCGAGCCGAGCAGCGCATAGCCGCAGACCAGGCTCACGCCGACCAGCAGGCTGAACGGCGTCAGCCAGTCGCACCAGCCGCCGGCATAGGCGCGGTCCTCGACGGCGATGCCCTGCAGCAGGGCGCCGAGCGTGACGCCCTGCGCGAAGGCCGCCATGCATCGAGCCGCCGCTGAAGGCCGATGTCCCAGCAGGGCGATGGCGCGCGGATCGCGCCAGCGGAACTCGAAGGCGACGCCGCGGAAGATCAGCGCCAGCAGCATGGCGACGATCGGCGCATAGAGCGCCGGCAGGATCATGCCGTAGGCCAGCGGAAAGGCCGCCAGCAGCCCGCCGCCGCCCAGCACCAGCCAGGTCTCGTTGCCGTCCCACACCGGCGCGATCGGTGTTCATCGCCGGTGTCGCGCTCGTCGCGCCTGCCGGGATGCACGGGAACAGGATGCCGATGCCGAGATCGAAGCCGTCCATCACGACATAGGCGAAGACCGCGAAGGCGATGATGAACGGCCCAGATGGTGGGCAGGTCGAAGGTCGAGCATGGTCAGTCCTCCTCGCCCGGCGACGGCCGGTCGAGCACCGCTGGCGCGGCGTGATGCCGGCCGCGCGCACCGGCTGGTCGCGCTCCGGTCCCTGCTCGCCGGCTGCGGCGGCTGGCTCATCAGCCGCAGGATGTAGAAGATGCCGGCGCCGAACACGATGAAATAGACGACGATGAAGGCCAGCAGCGAGGTCGCCACCGCCGGCGCGTGCGAGCGGCGAGACCGAGTCGACCGTGCGCAGCAGGCCGTAGACCGTGTAGGGCTGGCGGCCGACCTCGGTCGTCATCCAGCCGGCGATCACGGCGACGAAGCCCGCCGGCCCCATCGCCAGCGCGAAGCGATGCAGCAGCTGCCAGTCGTAGAGCCGGTGCGCTGACGCGCGCCAGCAGGCTGAACAGGCCGAGCCGCAGCATCAGCATGCCGAGCCCGACCATGATGCGGAAGGCCCAGAACACGATCGGCGACCGGCGGCCAGTCCTCGCGGTCGACCGGTATCGAGGCCCTTGAGCGGCGCGTCGAGCGAATGCTTCAGGATCAGCGACGAGGCCTTGGGAATCTCGATCGGCGTAGCAGCGTCTCGGCCTTGGCCTCGTCGGGCCAGCCGAACAGGATCAGCGGCGCGCCGTCGGCGTAGCTCTTGAAATGGCCTTCCATGGCCATGACCTTGGCCGGCTGGTGCTCGAGCGTGTTGAGCCCGTGCTGGTCGCCGGCGAGGATCTGCAGCGGCGCCACCACGGCGACCATGCCACATCGCCATCGAGAACATCACGCGCGCACCGCTGGCGTTGGCGCGCGTCGCGCAGCAGATGCCAGGCGCCGACCGCGCCGACCACCAGCGCCGTGGTGAGGTAGGCCGCGAGCACGGTGTGGACGAGGCGATAGGGGAAGGACGGGTTGAAGATGATGGCGAGCCAGTCGGCCGGCACGAACTGGCCGTCGGCGTTGATGGCGTAGCCGGCCGGCGTCTGCATCCAGCTGTTGGCCGACAGGATCCAGAAGGCGGAGATGAAGGTGCCGACCGCGACCAGCAGCGTGGCGGTGAAGTGCAGGCCGCGGCCGACCCGGTTCATGCCGAACAGCATGACGCCGAGGAAGCCCGCCTCGAGGAAGAAGGCCGTCAGCACCTCGTAGGCCATCAGCGGGCCGATGATCGGCCCGGCCCTGTCGGAGAACACCGCACCAGTTGGTGCCGAACTGGTAGGACATGACGATGCCCGAGACCACGCCCATGCCGAAGGTGAGCGCGAAGATCTTCAGCCAGTACTTGAACAGGTCGAGATAGACCGACGCGGCCGGTCCACAGCCACAGCGCCTTCGAGCACGGCGAGATAGCTCGCGAGCCCGATCGTGAAGGACGGGAAGATGAAATGGAACGAGACGGTGAAGGCGAACTGCAGCCGGGCCAGCAGAGTTGCATCGAAGGCATCGAGCATGGCGATCACCTCACGCCGGACAGTTCTACCCTAGCCGAAGGCGTCGAACACCTCGGCAATGGTGTCGCGGGCAAGACCGGCCCTGAGGCAGGTCTCCAGCAGCACGCGCGCCTTCAGGGGATGCAGGCGCCCGCCCCAGATCAGGCCCGCCTTGCGCAGCGCGATCTCCGACACTCGGCCCGCCGTAAGTCTGTCGCAGCATCGGCCCGCCGCCGGCGCGCGGCGAGACCACGGTCGGCATCGCCGCGGCAAGGCGTCACGGCGATCTCGGTCATGCGTTCCGGCATATGGCCGCCGCCCATCGCGGCCAGCACCGCGCCGCGATAGCCCAGCCGATCGGGCGCGCCGAGCATCGCCTCGATCAGGCGGCCGGGCTCGTCGAGGCTCATCCAGAGCAGCGCCACCGGCTGCGCCGTGCCGACCGCCACCTTGCCGAGCTTGCGCGCGCGCCGCGTCGATGGCATCGCGCACCGGCAGGCTCATCGGCACGACGCGATCCTCGACCAGGGCGGCCAGCGGTCCGGTCTGCGGCGAGGCGAAGGCGTTGAGCCGCGTCGGATGCACCTTCAGCACATCGGACGCCGGCATAGACCTCGTCCAGCATCACCGCCATGACGCCCAGCGCCCTGGCATGCGCGCGCACCCAGGGATCGCAGGCGACGCGCACGGCGGCCAAAAGATTGCCCGGCCCGTCGGGCGAGGTGAGCGCGGGATTGCGCATCGCCGCCGTCACGATCACCGGAATGTCGAGATCGAGCAGCAGGTCGAGCAGGAAGCCGGTCTCCTCCAGCGTGTCGGTGCCTTGCGTCACCACGACGCCGTCCGCCTTCAGCGACCTGATCCTGGCGGCCAGCGCATGGATCTGGTCGAAGGAGAGCGAATGGCTGCCGACCCGCGACACGGTCTCGGCCTCGATCTCGGCCAGCTTGCCGAGCAGCGGCACAGCCGCCACCAGATCGTCGGCGCCCAGCCCCATCTGCATGGCGCCGCTCGCGTCGGGCCGCGTGGCGATGGTGCCGCCCAGCGCCAGGATGTGAATGCGCGGCTTGCTCATGCGCCCAGCCTCAACGACCTGAAGAAACGCTCGACCTCGGGCGTGCGCAGCGCATCGGCCGGCGCCGAGGCAGGCGAGCGACACGTAGCGCCTGCCCTTCAGCAGCACGAGCTGGCGCAGCACGCTGCCGCCCGGCGACCGAGCCGATCGATTCGGCAGCCGGCGCGCCTGCACCTCGCGCCAGTCGATCTTGGTCCACTTGCCGCCGGCGAGGCGCTGCGCGCGGTCGTCGAGCACGGACTGGAGATTGAGCTTCGGCTGGCGCACGTCGACATCGGCGGGATAGAGCGCGGTCTGGGCCACGAAGCGACAGCCGGCGGTAGTCGAGGCTGTAGGAGTGGTAGGCGAACGGCCGTGCCGCCGGGCGACACCGTGTCGATCAGCTTGTAGACGGGCTCGCCCGGCATATCGACGATGAACGAATTGTCGGCGCCGCGCACGGCGTACCAGATGGTCTGCTGGGCCTGGGACGGCGGCGAGGCTGCTTCAGCTGGGCCGCGCGCCGGCACCCACCGCCAGCGCCACGGGCAAGGCGACGATCCTCGTTCGCGCCAGCTTCATTCCGCCGGCGTGCCGCGTCGCCGAATTTCTCGCGCGCCTCGGCCTCGCTGTAGTAGCCGCGCGCCACGTCGCGGGCGATCGCCTCGGGCTTGCGCTTGGCCGGATCGCCGAAGCCGCCGCCGCCCGGCGTCGACACGCGCACCACGTCGCCGACGCCGATCTCGATGTCCTGGTCCTTGGAAAGATGCGGCGGCCGATAGGTCTTGCCGCCCTGGCTCACCGCCACGGTGTTGACGCCGCCGTCCTGCCGCCCAAGCACGCCCTGCGGGCCGGTGCGGCCGTGATCCATCACCATCGAGACGCGCGCCTCGCCGCGGCGCAGCTTGATGGCGTAGTTGATGCCGAAGCCGCCGCGGAACTCGCCGGCGCCGCCCGAGCCTTCGCGCAGCGAGAATTCCTCGAACAGCATCGGGATAGAACTGCTCCAGCACCTCGACCGGCGGCATCTTGGAGATGCCGATGGTCGAGCAGCCGTTGCTGAAGCCGTCGCCGCCCTGGAAGCCGCCGTAACCGCCGCCGGTGAAGAGATACATGATGTAGCTGCGGCTGCGCTCCGGATCGTAGCCGCCGACGCCGAGATTGCCCGAGGTGCCGGCGGGCGCGGCGAACAGCAGATCGGGGATCGCCTTGGTCAGCGCGGCGAACACCGCCTCGGCGATGCGCTGGCTCACCTCGGCGGCACAGCCCGACACCGGCCGCGGATAGTGGGCGTAGAGGAACGTGCCCTCGGGCTCGACGATCTTCAGCGGCTCGAAGGTGCCGGCATTGATCGGCACGTCGGGGAAGATGTGCTTGCACGGCGAGATAGATCGCCGACTTGGTGGTGGCGATGACGCTGTTCATCGGCCCGCGGCAGGGCGGGCTCGAGCCCGTCATGTCGAAGCAGCAGATCCTCGCCCTTCTTGGTGATCTTCATCTTGATGGTGAGCGGCTCGTCGACCACGCCGTCGCTGTCGACGTACGAGGTGCCCTCGTAGACGCCGTCGGGAATGTCGGCGATCTTGGCGCGCATCTGGCGCTCGGCGCGGTGGCGCATCTCGGCGATCGCGCTGGCGCACCGGCATCGGCGCCGTAGCGGTCGATCAGCGCCGTCAGCCGCACCTCGCCGGTGGTGAGCGCGGCCGCCTGCGCCTTGATGTCGCCGATGCGCTGGTCGGCGATGCGGATGTTGCGACAGGATGATCGACGAGGATCTCCTGGTCCATCACGCCCTTCTTGCAGAATTTCACCGGCGGCAGGCGCAGGCCCTCCTGCTCGACTTCGGTGGCGCTGGCCGAGAAGCCGCCCGGCACCATGCCGCCGACATCGGGCCAGTGGCCGGTGTTGGCCAGCCAGGCGAACAGCTCGCCCTTGTAGAAGAACGGCTTCACGAACCGCACGTCCATCAGATGCGTGCCGCCGAGATAGGGATCGTTGACGATGAACACGTCGCCCGGATCGACCTTGCCGGCATAGTGCGATCTTCACGCGGTCGATCACCGCGCGGCTCGAGAATTGCATGGTGCCGACGAACACCGGCAGGCCGAGTTCGCCCTGGGCGATCAGCGAGCCGTCGGCGGCGTCGTAGATGCCGTCGGAGCGGTCCATGCCTTCGGAGATCACCGGCGAGAAGGCCGAGCGCACGAAGGCCAAGTCCATTTCGTTGCAGACCTGGATCAGGCCGTTCTGGATGACGGTCAGCGTGACGGGATCGAGGTTGGACATGGCAGCAATGACTAGCACAGCCCCGGGGTCCTGCGCTATAATCGAAGTCTAATTCCCCCCCTCTTTGGATGGACTGCCCATGAACGCGCCTATCGGCTATCGGCCGATACGGACTCTCGATTTGATGAAATTCGGCATCGGCCAGCCCGTGCCGCGCCAGGAAGACCCGACCCTGCTGCAGGGCCAGGGCCGCTACACCGACGACATCAACCTGCCGAACCAGGCCTATGCCGTGATGGTGCGCAGCCAGGTGGCGCACGGCGTCATCAAGGGCATCGACATCGCGGAAGCGCGAGACGATGCCGGGCGTGCTCGGGCGTGTGGACCGGCGCCGACCTGAACGCGGCGGGCTACGGCCCGCTCAAGACGCTGATCCCGGTGCCCAACCGCGACGGCTCGCCGATGAAGACGCCGACGCGCCATTCGCTGGCCACCGACAAGGTGCGCTTCGTCGGCGATCCGGTGGCCTTCGTCGTCGCCGAGACCCTGGCCGCAGGCCAAGGACGCGGCCGAGGCGGTCGTGCTCGACATCGAGCCGCTGCCGGCCGTCACCGACGCGCGCGAGGCGGCCCAGCCCGGCGCGCCGATCGTGTTCGACGACGCGCCCGGCAATATCTGCGCTCGACTACCATTACGGCGACAGCGCGAAGGTCGCCGAGGCCTTCGCCAAGGCGGCGCACGTCACGCGCCTGCGGCTGGTCAGCAACCGCATCGTCGTCTGCGCCATGGAGCCGCGCTCGGCGATCGGCGCGCTACGATCCGGCCAGCGACCGCTACACCCTGCACGCCGGCAGCCAGGGCGCGTTCGGCCTGAAGCACCAGATGGCCGATCTGCTCGAAGATCAAGCCGACCAGATGCGCGTGCTGACCGGCAATGTCGGCGGCTCGTTCGGCATGAAGGGCTCGCCCTATCCCGAATATGTCCGGCCTGTTCCATGCCGCGCAAGCTCCTCGGCCGGCCGGTCAAATGGACCGACGACCGCTCGCGGCAGCTTCCTCTCCGACCAGCACGGCCGCGACCACGATTTCGACGGCGAGCTGGCGCTCGACAAGGACGGCAAGTTCCTCGCCGTGCGCCTGACCGGCTACGCCAATGTCGGCGGCTATCTCGCCAATGTCGGGCCGCTGATGGGCTCGATGGGCGTCACGCGCAACCTCGCCGCGATCTACCGCACGCCGCTGATCGAGGTCGCGACCAAGGTGGCGCTTCACCAACACCTCGCCGGTCGGCGCCTATCGCGGCGCCGGGCGGCCCGAGGCCAACTACTTCATGGAGCGGCTGATCGACACGGCGGCGCGCGAGATGGGCATCGACCAGCGTCGAGATGCGCCGCCGCAACCACATCCGGCCCGAGGAGATGCCCTACAAGACGGCGTCGGGCACGACCTACGACAGCGGCGAGTTCACCGACGCTCCTGGACAAGGCGCTGAAGCTCGCCGACGTCGGCGGGCTTCGCCAGCGCGCAAGGCCGAGAGCAAGGCGCGCGGCAAGCTGCGCGGCCTGCGGCATCGGCGACTATCTCGAGGTCACGGCGCCGCCGATGAAGGAGATGGGCGGCATCCGCTTCGAGGCCAACGGCGACGTCACCATCATCACCGGCACGCTCGACTACGGCCAGGGCCACTGGTCGCCCTTCGCCCAGGTGCTGACCGAGAAGCTCGGCATCCCGTTCGAGCGCATCAAGCTGATCCAGGGCGACAGCGACCTGCTGATCGCCGGCGGCGGCACCGGCGGCTCGAAGTCGATCATGGCGAGCGGGGCGGCGATCGTCGAAGCCGCCGACAAGGTGATCGACAAGGGCAAGCAGATCGCCGGCGTCGCGCTCGAAGCCGCGGCGGCCGACATCGAGTTCAGCGCCGGCCGCTTCACCATCGTCGGCACCGACCGCGGCATCGGCATCATGGAGCTGGCCGAGCGGCTGCGCGGCGGCATGAAGCTGCCGGAGGGCGTGCCCGCCACGCTCGACGTCAGCCACGTCCACGAGGCGGCGCCCTCGGCCTTTCCCAACGGCTGCGCATGTCGCCGAGGTCGAGATCGATCCCGACACCGGCTGCGGTCGAGGTCGTGAAGTACACCATGGTCAACGACTTCGGCACGGTCATCAATCCGCTGCTGGTCGAGGGCCAGAGCCATGGCGGCGTGGTGCAGGGCATCGGCCAGGCGCTGTTCGAGCGACGCGTCTACAGCGAGGACGGCCAGCTCGCTCACCGGCTCCTTCACCGACTACGCCCTGCCGCGCGCCGGCGACGCGCCGTCCTTCACGCATCGGCTACCACTCGGTGCCGGCCAAGACCAACGTGCTGGGCGCCAAGGGCTGCGGCGAGGCGGGCTGCGCGGGCTCGCTGCCCTCGGTGATGAACGCCATCGTCGACGCGCTGGGCGGCAAGCACATCAACATGCCGGCCACGCCCGAGCGCGTCTGGGAGGCGCTGCACTCCTGAGCGCAGACGTCGCCATCGTCGGCTGCGGCCCGGTCGGCGCGCTTCTGGAAGGCGACTGGACGGCGCTGCGCGATCGCTGGGAATGGTCGCACGTCGCGCGCGCCGTGCTCGCGATGCTGAGCCTCGCCGCCCTGGTGATCGCCGTCATTCCTTAGGTTCGTCCACGATGAAGCCGCACGACGTGAGCTGGAGCGAGCAGGGCCCATACGACCAGCCGCGTACGGTCTTGCCGCTGAGCGGCGAGCCGGTCACCTCGACGTACTTGCCCCGGCAACCGTGGACAGTGGACACGACCACGCTCTCCGGGGACGAGCCCGGGTCCGCCGAAGTTGGCGACGAGCGGGCAGCATCCCAGCGCGGCGCGGTGCGCAGGTTGACCGCGACCAGCGTGGTACCGACCAGCCGGCCCGACACCCAGCCCCGCCCGTCACCGGCATTTGCCGGATCGAGCGTGAAGTCCGTGGTCGGATTGCCGTCGCGGATCAGCAGCCAGCCGTCCTTGGAACCGAGGATCTTGAACGTCACGCCCGTGGTTTCGACCGGCGTGACGCGCACGCGCGGCGCGAGATGGCCGATGATCGGTGCGTCGGCGCGCGGCGCGCTCCGGACGTTGGTGCCCTTGGGGTCGGGGTCGATCGAGAAGCCGCTCACCTCGCATTGCGTGGCGCCCGCCGTCTCGATTGGCGCGGCAGCGGCCTGCGTCGTGCTGAGGCCGAGGCCCAGCAGCACGATCGGCAGGTGCCGCGCGCGCATCGCCGTCAGGCCGGCGTGAACATCGGCAGCGGCGGGCCGCCGTCGGTCGGCTTGAAGACCACCTTCACCGCCTGCTCGCATTTCAGCTTGTCGAAGTCGCAGTCGACGATGTTGGTCACCATGCGCGGGCCCTCGGCCAGCGTGACATAGGCCATGGCGTAGGGCACCGGCGCGCGGCGCATGACGCTGTAGGAATAGATCGTGCCCTTGCCCGACGCCTCGATCCATTCGGTCTTGTCGCTGAAGCAGAACGGACAGATCGTGCGCGGATAGTGGTGCAGCTGGCCGCAGCTCGTGCACTTGCGCACCAGCAGCTTGCCCTTGGCGGCGGCGTCCCAATAGGCCTGCGTCTCTGGCTGACGGCCGGCGCCGGCAGCTTGCGCTCTTTGGTGTCGGCCATCGGTCTACTCCCTCTCCAGAATGACGGTGGCGCTGCCGTGGCGCAGGCCGAGCGAGCCGCCCGTGCCGTGCGCCAGCGCGAGATCGCAGTTCTTCACCTGCACCTTGGGATGCGCCTCGCCGCGCAGCTGGCGCACCGCCTCCAGCACCTTGGTGAGGCCGCCGCGGTTGCCGGGATGGTTGCTGCACAGCCCGCCGCCGTCGGTGTTGAAGGGCAGCTTGCCGGTGCCCGCGATCAGGTTGCCGTCGGCCACCAGCTTGCCGCCCTTGCCCTTCTCGGCGAAGCCGAGGTCCTCGAGCTGCATCAGCACGGTGATGGTGAAGCTGTCGTAGATCGACGACGTACTTTGATGTCGGAGGGCTTCACGCCCGCCTCGGCGAAGGCCGTCGCGCCGCTGAAGCGCGCGCCCGAGTAGGTGAGATCGACCTTGCCGCCCATCTGCGTCTTCACGAACTCGCCGGCGCCGATCAGCTTGACCTTGGGCCGCTTGAGCTTGGCCGCGATCTCCGGCGCCACGACGACGATGGCGCCGCCGCCGTCGGTGATGACGCAGCAGTCGAGCCGGTGCAGCGGATCGGAGATCATCGGCGAGTTCACCACCTCCTCGACCGTGACCACGTCGCGCAGCAGCGCGTGCGGGTTGTACTGGGCGTGGTGCGAGGCCGCGACCTTGATCCAGGCGAGCTGCTCGGCGGTCGTGCCGAACTCGTACATGTGGCGCATGGCGCACATGGCGTACATGTTCACCACCGTCGGCCCGTAGGGGAACTCGAAGGGCTCGTCCGGCGTCGGCGTGCCGCCGCGGCTGCGCGGCACGGTGCCGGTCGCCATGCCGTCGGCGCGCGGCCGGCCGGCCAGCGTGATCAGCGCCACCTTGCACTTGCCCGCCGCGATCGCCTCGGCGGCGTGGCCGACATGCAGCACGTAGGACGAGCCGCCGGTGTCGGTCGAGATCGACGTGGCGCGGCTTCAGCCCCATGTACTCGACCATCGACATCGGCCCCAGGCCGGGCGCGTCGCCGGCGCAGAAATAGCCGTCGACGTCGTCCTTGGTGAGGCCGGCGTCTTCCAGCGCGCCCTTGGCGCACCTGGGCGTGGATCTGCGCCAGCGAGATGTCCTTCGCCAGCCGCGTCGGATGCTCGTAGATGCCGGCAATATAGGCTTTGCCCTTGATGCTCATCGGCAGGCCAACTCCCCTCATATGTTGCGCTGCATCGTGGGCGATTAGGCGCTCACGGAAAAGCGACATCTTTCGCCCTGAAAAACCGTGCTAGGCTTCGACAAATCATCAAGGGGAGAGCGCATGCTGGTTCGTCTTTCTGGCATCGTCGTCGCGAGCTGCCTGCTGCTGGTCGCCGGCGCCGCCAACGCCCAGGGCAAGGCCGAGTTGCTGTGGTACAGCCAGGCCGCCTTCAAGCTCACCACGCCCGGCGGCAAGGTGATCATGATCGATCCGTGGATCATGGGCGCCACCAAGATCCCGCCGGAACTCAAGGACCTCGGCAAGATCGGCAAGGTCGACCTGATCCTGGTGACGCACGGCCACGGCGATCATCTCGGCGACGCCATGGAGATCGCCAAGACGCAACAACGCGCCGATGTGGGCGCCGGCCGGCCTGAACCAGATCGCTGCTGACGCTCGGCCTGATGCCGGCCAACCTGCGTGCCGCGCATGAACAAGGGCGGCACCATCGAGCCGTTCCCCGGCGTCAAGATCACCATGGTCCACGCCGAGCACTCGTCGGAGATGATCCTGAAGGATCCGGCGACCGGCAAGGACACGAGCTACGTCGGCCGGCGAGCCGGTCGGCTTCATCATCGAGCTCGAGAACGGCTTCAAGATCTACCACATGGGCGACACCGGCCTGTTCGGCGACATGAAGCTGATCGGCGAGTACTACAAGCCCGACCTGCTGCTGGTGCCGATCGGCGGCCACTACGTCATGGACCCGAAGGACGCGGCCTACGCCACCAAGGAGCTGATCAAGCCCAAGATGGCGCTGGCCGATGCACTACGCCAGCAACCCCTTCCTCAAGGGCACGCCGGCCGAGTACAAGGCGGCGCTGGGCCAGACCTCGATCCAGGTGCTCGACATGAACCCGGGCGACAAGAAGACGTTTTATCCCGAGTCGCGCGGATCTGATCCGCGCTTAAGCGAAGTCGAGTGACCTCGTCCTGATCCGACAAGACCCTCGGCCGTGCGCTCGGGATGACGAGCTCTCAGCTAGAGCCTCAGCTCGTCACATCGCGCGCGCCGACAGTGCGCTGACGGAATTCGTCCGGCACCTCGCGGCCGACATCGGTGAAGGCCTTCTTCACCGCCGCCACGGTCGGGCCGAAGACCGTCCTTGCGGTTGGTCGCGCGCCCACTCGTTCGAGCCGACGATGGTGTCGAGCGAGCCCTGGAAGCGCGGCATGACGTAGCGCGCGAACAGCTCGTAGGAGCGCATGCGTCTGCTCGCGGTTCGCCCATTCGTGGGCGCGGAACAGGATGCCGCCGAAGCCGCCGTTGGAATAGCCGAGCAGCCGCTCGATGCCCTTGGCCACCGTGTCGGGCGTGCCGACCAGCGTCGTGCCCATGCTTCACGCCCTCGCGCAGCGGATCGTCGGAGCGGCCGGGCGGACGGCCGAGCGTGTCCTCGAAATAGGTCACCGTCTCGCAGCGCTCGCCGGCATGGACCTCGCGCAGCGCCTGCTCGTCGTCCTCGGCGATGTGGGCGTTGACCACGATGCGCCACTTCGAGCGGTCGGCCGTGTGGCCGTGCTTGGCCGCGGTCTCCTCGTAGATCGCCCACTGCTTGGCCATCGCCTCCGGCCCGCCCGGCAGGCCGGCGCCGATCGACAGCACGCCGAGCCCGTGCTTGCCGGCGGCGATCATGCCCGACGGCGTGATGGTGCTGGCGCAGGCGATCGGGAAATGCGGATAGGAGTAGGGCGCGAGATGCAGCCGCGCGTCCTTGAGCTCGAACCAGTCGGTCTTCATGGTGACCGGCTCCTCGCACTTCAGGAGCTGCATGATGGCGGCCAGCGACTCCTCCATGCGCGTCGCGCTGCGTCGAGGGTTCGATGCCCATCATGTAGGCGTCGGACGGCAGCGCGCCCGGGCCGCAGCCCAGCATGGTGCGGCCGCGCGACATGTGGTCGAGCTGCACGAAGCGGTTCGCCACCATCAGCGGATGGTGATAGGGCAGGCTGGTCACGCCCGAGCCCAGCCGGATGTAGCGCGTGCGCTCGATGGCGGCGCCGATGAACACCTCCGGCGAGGCGATGGTCTCCCAGCCGGCGGAATGGTGCTCGCCGATCCAGGCCTCGTCGTAGCCCAGCTCGTCGAGCCACTCGACCAGCTCCATGTCGCGCGCCATGGCCAGCGTCGGGTTCTCGCCGACCCGATGGAACGGGGCGAGGAAAATGCCGAACGTGCAGCCCCTTGTGATTGCCGGTCTGTGCCATGTGAAAACCTCCGTTGACCGACCGTAGCATGGGCCCGACATTGACCGAAGCCACGCCTTGCGCCGATCATCGCGCGATGACCGAGGCCGCTCCTCTGCCGCTGGCACGCTTCACCATCGTCGAGGTGAACGACGCAAGCGTGCCGCTCTGCCTGCGCTTGGCGACGTCGCTCGCCGGCCAAGATCGCGGCCGATCTCGGCGCCGACGTGCTCAAGATCGAGCCACCCGGCGGCGATCCGGTGCGCCGCGCGCCGCCGTTCCTGCCGCAGGGCGGAAGCGCGCTGTTCCAGTTCCTCAACACCTCCAAGCGCTCGCTGGTGCTCGACCTCGCGGACCGAGGCCGGCCGCGCCAGCCTCGCCGAGCTGCTCGACACGCGCCGATGCCTGCCTGTTCGAGGAGCCGGCGTCGATCGCGCCGCTGCTGCGCGCCGGCCAGGCGACGCCGATCGAGATCGCGGCCTTTCCCGTCGAGATGAATGCCGCCAGCGCGACCGGTCAGCGAGCTCGCGATCCAGGCGCTGGGCGGGCTGATGCACATGGTGGGCGAGCCCGAGCGCAAGCCGCTGAAGCTCGGCGGCCACCAGGCGTCCTATGCCGCGGGCCTCACCGCCTTCACCGGCCTCGCCGCCGCGCTCGCCGCGCGCGACGCCGGCCAGCGCGCGCCGCACGGTGCGCGTGTCGCTGGCCGAAGTGCATGCAATGGGTGAACTGGAAGGCGGCGTCGGGCGCGGCACGCCAGCGGCACCTCGCCCGGCCGCGAGGGCAAGGCGTCGGAATTCCAGATCGTGCCCTGCCGCGACGGCCACGTCGCCGTCGTCTACACCGTGACGCAATGGCCGGCGACGCGCGCGCTGATCGGCGACGCGCGGCTCGAGGATGCGAAGTTCACCACGCGCGCCGGCCGCCGCAAGCACATCGCCGAGCTCTACGACATCATCACGCCGTGGTTCGCCGGCAAGACGCGCGCCGAGATCCAGAAGACGCGCGCAGGCCAAGGGCGTGCCGTTCGGCCCGATCTTCTCGCCGGCCGAGCTGCTCGAGACCGAGCAGTACGTCGCGCGCTGCTTCCTCGCCGAGATGACGCATCCCGCGCTCGGCAGGCTCCTGCATGCCGCAGCTGCCCGGTGCAATGGAACGGCCGCTCGTTCGCGCCGCGGCCCGCGCCGTCACTCGAGCGCGCGGAGCTCGCGGCATGAGCCGGCCCCTTGCCGGCGTGCGCGTGCTCGACTTCGGCCTGCTGACGGCCGGCGCCAACACCTCGGCCATGCTGGCCGATCTCGGCGCCGACGTGCTCAAGATCGAATCGGGCGCCTACCTCGATCCCTTCCGCGTCGTCGGCAAGCCGGACAACGACGACGGCTGGTGGAACCGCTCGCCGCAGTTCCGCTTCACCAACCGCAACAAGCGCGGCCTGGCGCTGAACCTCAAGGACCCCGAAGGCCAGCGCGTGATCCGCGAGCTGGCCGCGGCACTGCGACGTCGTGGTCGAGAATTTCCGCCGCGGCGTGCTCGACCGCGCGGGCCTGGGCTACGCCGCGCTGAAGGCGATCAATCCGCGCATCGTGTTCGCCGCCATCTCGAGCCAGGGCGACACCGGGCCGGAGCGCATGAACGTCTCGTTCGGCAGCGACGCTCGACGCCACCTCGGGCATCGCCGCGCTGACCGGCTACGAGGGCGAGGAGCCGCGCATCTCCGGCATGGACGTGAACTATCCCGACCAGATCGTGTCGCTGTTCGCCGTCAGGCATCGTGATCGCCGCCGTCATGGAGGCGCGCCGCACGCGGCAAGGGCGCGTTCCTCGACTTCTCGCAGCGCGAGGTCGCGTCCTTCACGCTGGGCGAGGAGATCCTGGCCGCCTCGGCCGATCCGGCGCGGTCGGCAAGCGCCGCGCGGCAACACGGAAGAAGGCGTGGTCCAGCAGGATGCCTATCGCTGCCAGCGACGGGCGCTGGATCGCCGTCACGCTGCGATGCCGCCGATCCGGCGCTCGACTCGTTCTGCGCGACGCGGGACGGCAACGGACGCCGTGGCGGCGCTGCTGGCACGCGGCATCGCCGCCGCGCCCTGCAACGACGGCGCCGACCTGCTGCGCGACACCAGCGCTCGCCGGTGTCACCCTGGTGCGCGACGAACGCGGCGGGCTGGTGAAGGGCCTGCCCTACCGGCTCGACGGCAAGGGCATCACCATCGAGCGCGCCGCGCCCGATCTCGGCCAGCACACCGACGAGGTGTTGCGCGAGCTTCTGGGCTACGGCGATGCCGAGCTGCGCGAAGCTGAAAGAGTCGGGCGTGACGTCGACGACGCCGACGATTGGAGACGTCTGAGCATGGCCGCGCGCCGAAGTGCACAAGCTGATGGAGCGCATGGCGATCCCCGCCATCGCCGCGCCGATGTTCCTGGTCTCCAATCCGGCGCTGACGCTCGCCTGCTGCAGCGAAGGCATCATGGGCAGCTTCCCGGCCCACGGCACGCGCAGCCGCGAGCAGTTCCAGGCCTGGCTGGACGAGATGCAGGACGGCATGAAGCGGCTGGAGGATGCCGGCCGCAAGCCCGCGCCGTGGGCGGTGAACCTGGTCGTGCATGCCTCCAACCCGCGCTATCCCGGCGATCTCGAGCTGGTCGAGAAGTACAAGGTGCCGGTGGTGCTGACCTCGAAGGGCGCGCCGGGCGACGCCATCAAGCGCATCCACGGCTGGGGCGCCGTGGCGCTGCACGACATCGCCAACCGCCGCCACGCCGAGAAGGCGCTGGAGGCGGGCGTCGACGGCGTGATCGCCGTGGCCGGCGGCGCCGGCGGCCATACCGGCACGATCAATCCCTTCGCGCTGATGAACGAGGTGCGCCAGCTGGGCGATCACTTCGCCATCGTGCTGGCGGGCGGCCTGACCACCGGCCGCGACGTGCTGGCCGCCGAGGCGATGGGCGCCGACCTCGCCTATATCGGCACGCGCTTCATCGCCACCCAGCGAGGCGATGGCGGCGGCGGCGCACAAGGACATGATCCTCGAAGACGCGCGCCACCGACGTCTTCCTCACCGCCTCGATCGACGGCGCGCCGGCCAACTGGCTGGCGCCCAGCCTGCTGGCCGCCGGCATCGACCTCGACGTGCTGCGCACGACCCTGCCCGGCAAGATCGTGGCGGCGCAGGAGAACAAGAAGCGCTGGAAGGACATCTATACGGCGGGCCACGGCGTCGGGAACATCGAGGACATTCCCGACGGCGGCGGAGCTCTGTCGGCGGCTTGATCGCAGCAGTATCGCGAGGCGAAGTCGGACGATGACACGCGCTGACGGCATGACGGCGTAGGGCGACGCTTTCGCTGCGCATACGAGTCGGTGGCATCGCCTCTGCCCTGCTCTAGGCTTCGCCCCTTGAGTTGAGGGGAAGAGCGTGAAGACAAAGGCGGCGGTCTGTTACGAGGCCGGCAAGACTCTCGAGATCGAGACGGTCGACCTCGAAGGGCCGAAGTTCGGCGAGGTGCTGGTCGAGATCAAGGCGATCGGGCGTCTGCCACACCGACGAGTTCACGCGCTCCGGCGGCGATCCCGAGGGCCTGTTCCCGGTGATCTTCGGCCACGAGGGCGCGGGCGTCGTGGTCGACGTCGGGCCCGGGCGTCGACGTCGCTGCAGAAGGGCGACCACGTGATCCCGCTCTACACGCCCGAATGCCGCGCCGTGCAAATCGCTGCCTGTCGCGGCAAGACCAACCTCTGCACCGCGATCCGCGCGACGCAGGGCCAGGGCGTGATGCCCGACGGCACCAGCCGCTTCTCGCTCGGCGGCAAGAAGATCCACCACTACATGGGCTGCTCGACCTTCTCGAACTACACCGTGCTGCCCGAGATCGCGCTGGCCAAGATCCGCGCCGACGCGCCGTTCGACAAGGTCTGCTACATCGGCTGCGGCGTCACCACCGGCATCGGCGCGGTGATCAACACCGCCAAGGTCGAGCCGGGCGCCAACGTCGTGGTGTTCGGCCTGGGCGGCATCGGGCTCAACGTCGTGCAGGGCGCGCGCATGGTCGGCGCCAACATGATCGTCGGCGTCGACCTCAACCCGGCGCGCGAGGCGCTCGGCGCGCAAGTTCGGCATGACCCACTTCGTCAATCCGAAGGACGTCGAAGGCGACCTGGTCGCGCACCTGGTCGAGCTGACCGACGGCGGCGCCGACTACAGCTTCGAATGCGTCGGCAACGTCGAGCTGATGCGCCAGGCGCTCGAATGCTGCCATCGCGGCTGGGGCAAGTCGGTGATCATCGGCGTCGCCGGCGCCGGCCAGGAGATCGCGCACGCGGCCGTTCCAGCTCGTCACCGGCCGCGTACTGGAAGGGCACGGCGTTCGGCGGCGCGCAGCGGCCGCACGCGACGTGCCGAAGATCGTCGACTGGTACATGGACAGGCAAGATCGACATCGATCGACCTGATCACCCACGTCATGCCGCTCGAGAAGATCAACGACGCCTTCGACCTGATGCACGAGGGCAAGTCGATCCGCAGCGTCGTCACGTTCTAGAGGAAGCCACGCCATGACCGTGCGCAAGCTGGGCGGCGCCACCATCGAGAAGGTCGAGGAGATCTGCGGCGCGGGCTTCAAGCCGGCGCGCATGTTCCCCAAGTTCAACCAGGAGGCCTTCGACGCCCAGAAGAGCTGGATGCTGCCCGACCATGTCGAGCCGGGCTCCGACCGGCTCGTCGGCTCGGTCCATACCTGGGTCGTCAAGACGCCCAAGCACACCATCCTGATCGACACCTGCCTCGGCAATCACAAGCAGCGCACCAATCCCGGCTGGCGCAACCTCGACACGCCGTTCCTCGACCGCGCTGAAGGCCTGCGGCTGCGCGCCCGAGTCGGTCGACTTCGTGATGTGCACGCCATCTGCATGTCGATCATGTCGGCTGGAACACCAAGCTCGAGAACGGCCGCTGGGTGCCGACCTTTCCCAACGCGCGGTACCTGTTCGGCAAGACGCGAGTACGCGCACTGGGAGAAGCGAGCGCGGCAAGCAGGGCGAAGGCAAGGTCAACGACGGCTCGTTCGACGATCTGGTGCTGCCCGTCGTCGAGGCCGGCAAGGCGGTGATGATCGAGAGCGACCACCAGCCCGACCCGCTGCTCACCATCAAGGACTATCCCGGCCACACGCCGGGCTCGATCGCCATCAACCTCAAGGACGGCGGCCGGCAGGCCTGCTTCTCGGGCGACATCATGCATCACCCGATCCAGGTCTATCATCCCGACTGGTCGAGCCAGTTCTGCTACCGACCAGGAGCTGTCGGCGACGCATCGCGGCGCCGGCTTCTGGAGGATTGCGTCGAGAGCAACGCGCTGCTCTGCCCGGCGCACTTTCCCGGCGCCAACGCGGGCTACATCAAGACCTGCAGAGGGCAGACGCCTTCACAGATCGAGATGGGACCGTCGCGGAGTTGCGGGAAGGGGTAGCGATGAAGGGTCCGGAGGACGACGCCGGCTTGACCGGCAAGGTCGCGATCGTGTCGGGCGGCGGCGCCGCGGGCGACGGCATCGGCAACGGCCGCGCGCGCGGCGATCCTGCTGGCGCGCGCCGGCACCAGGGTGCTGGTGGCCGATCTCGACCTCGAAGCTCGCCGAGCGCACGGTCGAGATGATCAAGGCCGAGGGCGGCACATGCCGTCGCCCATGCCGGCGACGTCACCGAGGAAGCCGAGTGCAAGCGGCTGGTCGATGCCGCCGTCGACCGCTGGGGCCGGCTCGACTTCCTCGACAACAATGTCGGCATCGGCAGCCGCGGCAGCGTGGTCGACGAGAAGCCCGAGGAATATCGCCGCGTCATGCAGGTCAACGTCGAGACGATGTTCCTGCTCTCCAAGCACGCCATCCCGGCCATGATCAAGACCGCCAAGGGCGGCGTCGATCGTCAACATCTCGTCGATCTCGGCGCTGCGGCCGCGCGGGCTCACCACCTACACGACCTCGAAGGCCGCGGTGATCGGGCTGACCCAGGCGATGGCGGTCGATCACGGCAAGGACCACATCCGGGTCAACTGCATCTGCCCCGGCCCGATGTACACGCCGATGGTCTATGCCCGCGGCAACGGCATGAGCGAGGCCGCGCGCGCCCAGCGCGCCAAGGCCTCGGTGCTGAAGATCGAGGGCACCGGCTGGGACATCGGCCACGCCGTGCGGTTCCTGCTGTCAGCGACCACGCCCGCTACATCACCGGCCAGGTGCTGGTGGTCGACGGCGGCGTCACGCTGCAAGGCCCGGAACGCGATTCACAGGATCACTGTAGGAGACGAACAAGATGGCCCGCCTGCCCTATCTCGAGGCCGACCAGGTCGCGCCCGAATATCGCGACATGCTGAAGCGCAACACCAACCTGCACAAGCTGCTGGTCAACTCGCCCGACATGGCGCGCGCCTTCAACGGCGTCGGCGGCTTCATCCGCTTCAAGAGCAAGCTCGACCCGCGCCTGCGCGAGCTGGCGATCCTGCAGGTCGGCTGGCTGGAGAAGCTCGGAGTACGAGTTCACCCATCACGTGAAGATCGGCAAGGAGTTCGGCGTCACCGACGAGGACATCGAGGGCCTGTTCGCCGAGACCGAGGGCAAGCCCTCCAAGCTCGAGCCGCTGGCCAAGGCGATCCTCAAGGGCGCGCGCGAGATGGTGCGCGAGCTCGGCATGTCGGATGCGACCTTCGCCGAGATCAAGAAGGACCTCAGCAACGAGCACATGACCGACCTGGTGCTGACCATCGCCTTCTACTGCGCCGTGGTCCGCGTGCTCGCGACCATGAAGATCGACAACGAGCCCTACTACAAAGAGGTACTGCAGCAGTATCCGATCCCGGGAGTGAACTGACATGCGCCTGAAAGATCAAGCGTCGCCATCGTCGTCGGCGCCGGCCAGAGCCCGGGCGAAGGCATGGGCAACGGCCGCGCCACCGCGCTCACCTTCGCGCGCGAAGGCGCCAAGGTGCTGTGCGTCGATCACAACCTCGAGTCGGCGCCAGGAGACCGTCGACATGATCGCGCAAGAGCCAGGGCACGGCGGTCGCCTTCAAGGCCGACGTCACCAAGGAAGCCGACATCAAGGCCATGGTGGCCGACGCGCACAGCCGCTGGGGCCGCATCGACATCCTGCACAACAATGTCGGCGTCTAGCTCTCGGGCGGCGACGCCGAGCTGCTCGACATCACCGAGGAGGCGTTCGACCGCTGCGTGGCGATCAACCTCAAGAGCTGCATCCTCGCCGCCAAGCACGTGATCCCGATCATGCGCGCAGCAGAAGAGCGGCGCCATCATCAACATCTCCTCGATGGCGGTGATCACCACCTATCCCTACGTCGCCTACAAGGCGACCAAGGCGGCGATGGTCGCCTTCACCGAGCAGCTCGCCTACCAGAACGCCCAGTACGGCATCCGCGCCAACGTCATCCTGCCCGGCCTGATGAACACGCCGATGGCGGTCGACACCCGCGCCCGCGAATTCAAGAAGAGCCGCGCCGAGGTCGAGGCCGAGCGCGACGCCAAGGTGCCGCTGCGCAAGAAGATGGGCACCGGCTGGGACGTCGCCAACGCCGCGCTGTTCCTGGCCTCCGACGAGGCCAGCTTCATCACCGGCGTCACGCTGCCGGTCGACGGCGGCGCCAGCGTGCGGCGGGGTGAACCGGCTGTGCTCTGCGGGACGGTCGCTCAATCCGCCGGGTCATCGGATGAGGAAGCACCACGCATTCTCGCAGCAAGCCGCTCCTCTTCCTGATGCGGATTCAGGCCCGGATGCTCGTCGTAGATCATTCTCGAAATATCGATCAGTTCCGCCATGGCAGTTCCGATCTTCAGGATGATGGCGCGGCGTTGCTGGTCAGGGACGTTCTCTCGCACATAGTCCGCAAACGACTGCAGAAACATCCGAGACGCAAGATGCCATCCCTTCGGCAGCGTCGCCGCCTTGTCCTGTCCATGCACAACCTCAGTCCTCAATTGCCGCAGTGACCGCTGGCGTCCTGACCAGCCTACCCCCGACCGTGCGGTTATGCCACCAACTCGAACTGATCGACGTCGACCAGCCCCTTGTCGGTGATGCGCAGATGCGGGATCACCGGCAGGGCGAAGGAAGGCCATCTGCAGGAAGGGCTCGTGCAGGGTCGTGCCCATGGCCGACACCGCTGCGCGCAGCTTGCGCAGGCCCTGCTCGACCTCCTCGAACGGCCGGTCGCTCATCAGGCCGGCGATGGGCAGCGCCAGCTCGCCATCACCTTGCCGTCGCAGGCCGCCGCGACGAAGCCGCCCCTGAGTCTCGATCAGCCGGTTCACCGCCACGGCCATGTCGGCATCGTTGCAGCCGATGACGCAGACATTGTGGCTGTCGTGGCCGATCGACGAGGCGATGGCGCCGCGCACGGATGCCGAAGCCCTTGACGAAGCCGTGCCCGACATTGCCGTGGTTGCTGTGCCGGCCCAGCACCGCCACCTTCAGGATATCGCGCGCGACGTCGGCCACGAACGCGCCGTCGCGCGACGGCACGTCGAGCGCCAGCCGGTCGGTCAGGATGCTGCCCGGCCGGACGCCGATCACCGGCGGCGAGTCGCCGGCGCCGACGCGGCATGTGGAAGGTCGTCGGCCGTCACCGGCCGCAGCTTCACCGAATCGAGCCCGACCAGCGCCACGTCGGGCCGCGCCCGGAAGCGGTCCGGCGTCACCGGCGCGCCGCGGCAGATCACGGAGTGGACCTTGCACGGTGGCCGAAGTCCTCCAGCAGCACGATGTCGGCGCGCTGGCCCGGCGCCACCAGCCCGCGATCGAACAGGCCGAAATGGCGGGCCGCCGACCAGGTGGCGGCGCGATAGGCGTCGAGCGGCCGCACGCCGCGGCCGATGGCGGCGCGGATCAGGTAGTCGATGTGGCCTTCCTCGGCGATGTCGAGCGGGTTGCGGTCGTCGGTGCAGAAGGCGCCAGGAACGGCGCGCGCTCGGTCGTGATCAGCTCGGCCAGGGCCGCGAGGTCCTTCGACACCGTGCCCTCGCGGATCAGGATCTGCATGCCCTTGGCGAGCTTCTCGCGCGCCTCGGCGGCCGACGTCGTCTCGTGGCAGTTGCGCACGCCGGCGGCGATGTAGGCGTTGAGGTCGTAGGACGACAGCAGCGGCGAATGGCCGTCGATCTGCACGTCGGAGAAGGCGGCGAGCTTGCTTGCAGCACCGCCGGGTCCTTGTTGAGCACGCCCGGCACGTTCATGAATCTCGGCCAGCCCCAGCACCTTGGGATGGTGCTTGAAGGGCAGCAGGTCCTTCGCCTCCAGCCGCGCGCCCGAGGTCTCGAGATGGGTCGCCGGCACGCAGGAGGAGAGCTGTACGCGCAGGTCCATCACGGTCGACCGCGGCGCACTCCGAGGAAGATATTTCAGCCCCGCGGACGCCCAGCACGTTGCAGATCTCGTGCGGATCGCAGATCGCCGTCGTCGTGCCGCGCGGCACGACGCAGCGGTCGAACTCCAGCGGCGGCACCAGCGTCGATTCGCAATGGACATGGGCTGTCGATGAAGCCCGGCACGGCGACCAGCCCGCGCCCGTCGATCTCGCGTGGCGCCGGAATAGGTCTCGGTAGGTGCCGACGATGCGATCGCCCGCGATGGCGATGTCGCCCGCCGCCATCTCGCCCGAGGTGAGGTCGAAGATGCCGACCGACTTGATGACCAGGTCGGCCGGCGCCGCCTGCCGCGGGCCTGGTCGATGATGTCGGCGATACGGGATTCGGAGGGGTCCTCGTGACTTCATGAAAGCCAGATAAACAGCCTCCTGTGGCATGGCAATGGCGGTGGGTAAGACATCGCCGAGCCGCAGCGATTCGACAGGACCATCCGAAGAGGGTACAGATATAAGCACCATCGCCCACGAAGCCGTAGGCTTGCGATGGCTGAGATACGTGCGCTCCCGCCCGGGTTGGCGAGGTGTGCAGTGTCTTTCGCTCGTATCGCCCGTCCTGTTTCCGATTTTCTTGATCCTGTTGATTGTCGGCGGCGCATTCTTGCGCATGCCGAGCTGACGGCCGCCTGTCGGCCGCGAACTCTTTATGCAAATGCCGAAGAATATCTCCACCATCCTGTGGTCCGCCGCCGGCGGCGCCGTCGCCACCATGATCGTAGGCTTCAGCTGGGGCGGCTGGGTGACCGGCGGCTCGGCGCGGACAGCACAGACCTCGGCCTCGCACGACGCCGTCGTGGTCGCCCCTGGCGCCACGATCTGCGCCGAGCGCTTCGTGCCCAGACCGATTCGGCCATCAAGATCGCCGAGCTCGCCAAGTCAGCAGCTGGGACCGCGGCAACGTCGTCGCCAAGAGCGGACGTTACGCCACCATGCCCGGCAACAAGGACCCCGACTCCGACGTCGCCCGTGCCTGCGGTGAAATGCTCGCCAACCCGACGACGACACCCAAGACCTGAGCAGCGACGCCGGCTGCATCGCCTGCAGCCGGCGGCTCAAGTATTTGTGAGAATCCGATCGAAGTTTTGGCCTCGCCAGTCACCGGGGCATGATCGCGGGGCGGCAAAGCTGCGAGGCCCGGCGGATGAGTCCCTTTGTGACGGTATCCGATCGACTGGCCGGGGCAAATTCGCCAGCTATTTCAACTGGCTGCCGCCACTGGTCGCGCGTCTCGTGGTCGGCTGGGTCTTCCTGTGGAGCGGCTGGGAGCAAGCTGAACGCACCTGCCCCAGATCACCGAGAATTTCCGCAGCTGGGACATCCCCTACCCCGAGATCCTGACGCCGTTCGTCTCGGGCGTGGAGTTCGTCGGCGGCATCCTGCTGCTGGTCGGGCTGCTCACCCGGATCGCGGCGGCGCCGCTGGTCGATGGTCATGGTCGTGGCGATCATCTCGGCGAAATTGGCCGACGTCGATTCGCTGGAGACCGCTGCTCGGCTTCGAGGAAGTCTCCTACCTCGCGCTCTTCCTGTGGCTGGCCGTCGCCGGGCCCGGGACCGGTTTCGATCGACCATCTTCTGACGAAGACGGCTCACCGGAAGCCATCGGGAGCGTCCTGGCGTCGCTGCGCCTCGACGCGCTTAGCCGTTGGTCTGCGCGCAGATCGGCCGGCGCCTCGGCGCGCTCGTCCATGCCGTAGTCGCGCAGCACGTGGGCCACGCGCAGGCGGTAGTCGCGCGAACACGCCGTGGCGGCCGGCCTGCTGCGCCGACGGTGATGCTCGACGTTGCGCCACGCCGCCACCGCCGCCTCGTCGCGCCAGAAGGAGAGCGACAGGAGCTTGGTGTCGTCGAACAGGCTCTGGAAGCGCTCGATGCTGAGGAAGCCGTCGATCCTCCTCCAGCTCCGGCTTCAGCTCGGCGGCGATGTCGAGATAGGTCTGCCTGCAGGCCGTCGGCCGGCCACGACTTCGAAGATGACGGCGATCATGGCGAGATCTCCCTTCAGGGAGGAGATAGGCGCTTTCAGGCGGCCGACCTTTTTCGGCGCCGGCCGGAAGCACGCCGCCAGTCCAGGCCCGATGTCGAGCACCTGCGCGCTGTGGGTCAGCCAGCCGGCCGAGGATCAGATCGACGCCGCTGCGCCGGCGATGGCCGGCGCCGTGGCGGGCGTAGATGCGGCCCGACGCCTCGGCGATGGCGCGGCCGGCGATGCGGCGCACGGCTTCGGCGAGCTGCGTCGGGACTCATATTGTCGAGCAGCACGGCATCGGCCTTACTCCTGAAGCGCCTCGTCAGAGCTGGTCGAGCCGATCGATCTCGACCTCGATCTTGACGAGGTGGCCGACGCCCGCGCGCGCGGCGCGGATCGCGCGCCGCCACGCCGCCCGCCGCGGCGACGTGGTTGTCCTTGATCAGCACCGCGTCATCGAGGCCGAAGCGGTGATTGACGCCGCCGCCCGCGCGCACGGCGTATTTCTGCAAGGCGCGCAGGCCGGGCATGGTCTTGCGCGTGCAGCAGATGCGCGGCCTTGTGGCCCCTCACCGCCTCGACGAGCGTGCCCGTCGCCGTGGCGACGCCGCTCAAATGGCCGAGGAAGTTCAGCGCCACCCGCTCGGCCGTCAGCATGCCGCGCGCCGGGCCGGCGATGACGGCGATGCGGTCGCCCGGCTTGACGCGGCGTGCCGTCCGGCCGCTCGACCCTGACCTCGATCGCCGGGATCGACCAGGCCGGAAGGCGAGCGATGCCGCATCGAGGCCGGCCACGATGCCGGGCTGGCGCGCCACCAGTGCCGTCTCGGCCCGCGCCGAGGCGGGCACGATCGCGTCGGTGGTGAGATCGCCGGCGCGGCCGAGATCCTCCAGGAGCGCGGCGCGCACGACGGGCTCGAGCATCAGCGTCGGAAGGGAAGAGAGGGTCATGGGTCAGGCTCCACTGGCGATGGGTTGCGAGGCGTTGGGCAAGTGGCAACGGCGCGGCAGACGACGCGCGTGCCGGTATCGTCGACGCGCTGCACGAGGCGGCGCGCCCAGGCGGGCGACGGATGCGGAAAGTCGGACGCGCCAGTGGCCGCCGCGGCTCTCCTCGCGGGCGAGTGCCGCCGTGGCGATCAGCAGCGCCACCAGTGCCGGATCGGCCGCCGCACCGCCCCGGAAGGCGAGCGGCTGCAGCCGCGCGATCGCGGCCTCGAGGCCGGCGCGCTCGCGCACCACGCCGAGGGTTTCGCTCACCAAGGCGCGCAGGCGCGTCGGCATCGGGCGCGGTCGGCAGCGCCACCGGCCGTGGCGCGGGCAGCGGCTGCCGGCCGGCGTGCCGGCGATGCTGTCGGCCACGAAGCCCGCCGCCGACCACGGCCTCGAGCAGCGAGTTGCTGGCCAGCCGGTTGGCGCCGTGCAGGCCGGTCGCCGCCGCCTCGCCGCAGGCCCACAGGCCCTCGACCGTGCTGCGGCCTCGCCGTCCACGGCGATGCCGCCCATGTGATAGTGCGCCGCCGGCCGCACCGGGATCGGCTCGATCGCGCGGATCGATGCCGGCGCGCCGGCAGCGCGCTGCGATGCCGGGGAAGTGCGCGGCGAAGTCCGTCGCCCAGCGCGGCGCGCGCATCGAGGAAGACGCGATGGCCGGCGGCGATGTGAGCGGCGCACGGCGCGAGACGACGTCGCGCGGCTCGCAGCTCGGCGCGGCCTCTGCCCGCCATGAACCGCTCGCCGCGTTTCAGTCGACCAGCACGGCGCCCTCGCCGCGCACGCGCTTCGCTTGACCAGCGGCATGGGATCGAGCCCGACGTCGAGCGCGGTGGGATGGAACTGCACGAACTCCATGTCGGCTGAGTGCCGCACCGGCGCGGGCGGCCAGCGCGACGCCCTGGCCGATGGCGCCCAGCGGATTGGTCGTATGGGCGTAGAGCCCGCCCAGCCCGCCGGTGGCGAGCACGACGCGCCGGCGTCGGCAGCAGAGCAGGCACTCCACGGCCCTGCCGCCAGCACGCCCGCGATGCCGCGATCGTCGACCAGCAGGCGGCGCGCCTCCAGCCCTCGATGCACGGTGATCGAGGGCGTGGCCCGCACCGCGGCGACCAGCGCGCGCATGATCGCCGCACCCGTGCCGTCGCCTGCGACATGGACGATGCGGCGGCGGCCGTGCGCGGCCTCCAGGCCGAGCGCGAGGCCGCCGTCGGCGTCGCGGTCGAAGACGACGCCGTAGACGCTCGAGCTCGGCGATGGCGGCGGGCGCCGACGCGGCGATGCGCCGGACGACCGCGGGATCGCTGAGCCCGTCGCCGGCCGCCAGCGTGATCGGCGGCGTGCAGCGCCGGCTCGTCGTCCTGGCCCGACGGCGGCGGCGACGCCGCCCTGCGCCCAGGCCGCTGGCCGCGCCCTCGGCCAGCGGCGTCTTGGCGAGCAGGATCACGTGCTGCGGCGCCAGCCGGAGCGCAGTCATCAGGCCGGCGAGGCCGCCGCCGATGACGATGGGGCAGCCGGCGAATTCGGAACGGATCGTTTCCATCGCCTCCTCCCTCAGATCGCCAGCATGCGCTCGACGGCGCGGCGGGCGCGCCACGGCGACGGCGGGATCGATCGTCACCTCGTGCTGCATGGTCTCGAGCGCGCGGCGGATCTTCGGCAGGGTGATCCGCTTCATGTGCGGGCAGAGATTGCACGGCCGCACGAAGTCGATGTCCGGGATTGCAGGCGGCGACGTTGTCGCTCATCGAGCATTCGGTCATCAGCACGACCCGGCCGGGCCGCTCGCGCGCCGACATAATCGGCCATCGCCGCGGTCGAGCCGGCGAAGTCGCGCTTCGGCCACGACCTCGGGCGGGCATTCGGGATGGGCCAGCACGATGATGCCGGGATGGCCGGCGCGCAGCTGGCGCATGTCGTGCGGCGGTGAAGCGCTCATGGACCTCGCAATGGCCCGTCCAGGCGATGATCTCGACCTCGGTCTCGGCGGCGATGTTGCTGCGCCAGGTACTCGTCGGGCAGCATGATCACCTTCGGCACGCCCAGGCTCTCGACGATCTTGCGTGGCGTTGCCCGAGGTGCAGCAGATGTCGCTCTCGGCCTTCACCGCCGCCGAGGTGTTGACGTAGGTCACGATCGGCACGCCGGGATAGCGCTGCGCGCAGCAGGCGCACGTCCGCGGCCGTGATCGAGGCGGCGAGCGAGCAGCCGGCCTCGAGGTCGGGGATCAGCACGCGTCTTCGCCGGGTTGAGCAGCTTGGCCGTCTCGGCCATGAAGTGCACGCCGGCCAGCACGATCACGTCGGCGTCGGTCGTCGCCGCCTCGCGGGCCAGCGCCAGGCTGTCGCCGACGATGTCGGCGACGCCGTGGAAGATCTCCGGCGTCTGGTAGTTGTGCGCCAGGATGACGGCGTTCTTCTCGCGCTTCAGCGCCAGGATGGCATCGACATCCGGCGCGAATTCCGACCATTCGGCCGGCAGGATCACCGACTTCACCTTGTCGTAGAGCCGGGCGGCTTGCGGGGAGACGGACATGGGCACCTCTATTATGCTCAATATGAGTATAATAGGATTATGCTAGGCCTGAGCATAAGAGGCCGTCAAGGGCCTCGTGACGTCAGGCCGGACGGGCGAGCGGGAGCTTGGTGCCGGCGACGGCGCGCTCGAGCAGGATCTCGCGGCGGAAGCGGTAGAGCTTGGCCGGCCGGCCGCCGGTTTCCGCGGTCATGGCGCCGGTCTCCTCGACCAGGCCCTGCTGATCGACCAGGCGGCGGAAATTCTGCTTGTGCAGGCCGCGCCCGGCCAGCGCCTCGACGGCGCGCTGCAGCTGCCCGCAGCGTGAAGTCGGGCGGCATCAGCTCGAACACGACCGGGCCGGTATTTGATCTTGGCGCGCAGCCGCGCGATGCCGGTGGCGAGGATGCGGCGATGGTCGTAGCGCATCGGCTCGCCCGGCACGGGATCGGCGACGGGCTTGCGCGGCCGCCCGCTTCCGGCACCAGCCCCGCCTCGTAGAGCAGCTCGTAGCGCTGCAGCACCAGATCCTCGTTCCACGCCCGCTCGTCGAAGTTGCCCTCGACCCGCTGGCGCCGCTCGCGCTTGCCCGCCGCATCCGCGGCCGCGTCGATCCAGCGTCCGAGCCGCGGCAGGATCGCGCGCGCCAGCAGCTTGGGTGGCCCGTCGCGCCAATCCTCCCACGGGAAGTAGCGGTACCAGCTTTGCCAGCCCGGCTCGCGCTGGCCCGCCTGGGCGCGCTCGCGGGTCAGCCCAAGATAGGAGATCGACACGATGCGCCAACCGGACCCTGCGGCGGCGCGGTTGCGGTCGGCGAAGGTGTAGAGCTGCTCGACGTAGCCCAGCGGATGGTGGGTCTGGCGCTCGACCCAGGCGCGCACCCCCGTCTGCAGGGTCGGATGGTCGCCCTCGAACGGACCGGACGGCAGCAGCGCGCCGTCCTGCAGGGTCAGCACCTGCGGCGCATCGTCGATCAGGGCGACGAGCACGGCGTTCAGCTCGATGGCGACTTCGTTCGGTCTGGCGGAGGGGCCGGCATGTCGGCCGCATTATGTCTCACTCAAGTCCGTTGCCGCCATAGAGCCATTCAAGCGTGTCGAGCCATTGATCCTGGCTCTTGGCGCTCATGATCGCGTTGCGCAGCGCGGCGTGCGGTCCGGCGGGGTGACAGATGTGATCGCCCATGGCGCGGGACATGAGCTGCAGGCGGGTGGTGCGCAGGACGCGGCGGTCGCGGTAGCTCGCGAGGCCCGCTTCGAGCGCGTCGGTGCGGCCGAGCAGATCGGCCAGGCACACCGCGTCCTCCATCGCCATGCAGGCGCCCTGCGCCATGTATTGCAGCATGGGATGCGCGGCATCGCCCAGCAGCGCCACCCGGCCGTCGACCCAGCGATCGACCGGCTCGCGGTCGCACAGCACCCACATGCGCCAGTCCTTGCCGTGGCGGATGATGCTCTGCGCGCGTTCGCAGATATGGGCGAAGCCCTTGCGCACTTCCTCGACCGGCACCGGCTTGCCGGCGACCGGCTCGGGCGCATCGTTGTGATAGGTGACGACAAGGTTGAATACCTTCCAGCCCGACAGCGGATAGTGGACGACGTGACACTTCGGCCCGACCCACAGGGTGGCGGCGTTCCAGCGCAAATCCTCGGGCATCTGCTCGGTCTGGATCACCGAGCGGTAGGTCGTGTGGCCCGAAACGCGCGGCGGCCCGTCGCCCGTGACCTGGCGACGCACGTTCGACCACAGCCCATCGGCGCCGATCAGCGCCGCGCCGCGCACCGTCTCGCCGTTCGCGAGCCTCGCCGCTACGCCGGTTTCGTCCTGGTCGTAGCCCGTCACGTCCGCGCTGGTGCTGAAGCTCGATCAGCGCGTGGTCGCGACAGGCCTTCAGCAGCACGCCATGCAGATCGCCGCGATGGACCACGGCGTAGGGATTGCCGAAGCGGGCGCGAAATTTCTCGCCGAGATCGATATGGGTGATCTCGCCGTCGGTCATGGCGTCCATCAGGCGCAGCGTGTCGATATAGACCGCCATGCGCGCGCGCCGCCTCGCCGACGCCCAGGCGATCGAAGCAGTGGAAGGCATTGGGCCCGAGCTGGATGCCGGCGCCGATCTCGCCCAGTTGGGCCGCCTTCTCCAGCACCAGCGAGGCGATGCCCTTCTGGGCCAGCGCCAGCGCCGCGGCCAGCCCGCCGATGCCGCCGCCGGCGATGAGGATTCTATCTCGGTCCACCCACGACCTTCTCGTCATGCAGCCGGGCGATCTCGTGATCCGGCAGGCCGAGAATAGCCGACAGGATCTCGTCCGTATGCTGGCCCAGCACCGGCGCTGGCTTGGGCGGCTGGCGCGGGACGGCGCCGAACTGCAGCGGCGAGGCGGCGACGGGATAGCGGCCGATGCCGGGCTGGTCGAGGATCGTGAACAGCGGATTGTCGAGCACGTTGGCCTTGTCGGCCGCCAGCTCGCGGAACGTCTGGTAGGGCGCCCACAGCGCGCCGGCCTTCTTCAGCGCCGCGCCGACCTCCGCGGCCGTCTGCGCGGCGACCCAAGGCTCGATGAGCGCGCACAGCTCGGCGCGGGCCAGCCAGCGGCCGGCATCGGTCTTGAGATCGACGCCCTTGGCCGCTCTCGATCTTCTTGAAGGACTCGGCGAAGCCGCCGGCTGCCGCCAGGGCGTCGACATGGCGGTCGGAGAAGATGCAGATCATGACGAAGCGGCCGTCCTTCGTTCTGAAGTCGCGGCCGAAGGTGCCGAAGATCTCGTTGCCGAAGCGCGGCCGGTCGACCTGGTTGACCACGGCCTCGCCGATGTAGCCCAGCGCCGAGGTGGCGGCGAGCGCCATGTCCTGCAGCGGCAGCACGATCCGCTGGCCCTGCCCGGTCAGGCGGCGGTGCCGCTCGGCGGCCAGGATCGCCATGGCGCCGGCATAGGCGGTGGCGAGATCCCACGGCGGCGCCACGGCGTTGACCGGCCCGTCATGGCCGACCGGCCCGGTCACCATCGGGAAAGCCGGTGATGGCGTTCACCGTGTAGTCGACATGCGCCGAGCCGTCGCGCGCGCCCACGATGTTGAGCGCGATCAGGTCGGCGCGCTTCTTCGACAGCTCCTCGTAGGCAAGCCAGCCGCGCGCCGGCATGTTGGTGGTGAAGATGCCGGCGCCCTCGCCCGGCGCGGTGATCAGCGCGGTCAGGAGCTCGCGGCCGCGCGGGCTGCGCAGGTCGACGGCGATCGAGCGCTTGCCCTTGTTCAGCCCGGCCCAATAGATCGAGCGGCCGTCCTTGGTGACCGGCCAGCGGTCGTTGTCGAGCCCGCCCTTGATGTCGTCGAAGCGGATCACGTCGGCGCCCAGCTGGGCGAGCGTCATGCCGCCCAGCGGGCGGCGATGAACGCCGAGCCTTCGACGATGCGAAGGCCGGCAAGAATGCCTGTCATTGTGCGTTTCCCGTTGTCTTACTTCTTGAGGCCGACGAGGTTGTTCTTGCGCTTGTCCAGCCACCAGCCGTACTCGGGCGTCCACATCGTCGAAGTCGGCGTCGCAGCCCAGCTCCTGCGCCGCATGCAACGCCCAGAACGGATCGAAGAGCGCCTGGCGGCCGATGGCGATCAGGTCGGCGTCGCCGGCCTGCAGGATCGCCTCGGCCTGCGGCCCGTCGAGGATCAGGCCGACCGCCATGGTGTGCGATGCCCGCCTGCGCGCTTCACCGCCGCCGCGAACGGCACCTGGAAGCCCAGCGAGCGCTTGACCGGCAGCGCCGTCGACAGGCCGGTCAGGCCGCCCGAGGAACAGTCGATCACGTCGACGCCCAGCTCCTTCAGCGCCTTGGCGAAGACGACCGTGTCCTCGACCTCCCAGCCGCCCGCGCCGTCGACCGTCGAGACGCGGATGAACATCGGCTTGCTGACCGGCCAGTGCGGCCCGCACCGCGCGCGCCGCGTCGAGCGGAAAGCGCATGCGGCCGGCGCGGTCGCCGCCATATTGGTCGTTGCGGGTGTTGCTGATCGGCGACAGGAACTGCGCCAGCAGATAGCCGTGCGCGCCGTGGATCTCGATGACGTCGTAGCCCGCCGCATCGGCGCGCGCTGGCCGCCTCGCCGAACTTCTGCACCAGCGTCTCGATCTCGGCGGCGCCGAGCTGCCGCGGGTATCGGCCAGCCTTCGGCCGCCGACAGCTCGGAGGGACCGACCGACCTCCCATTTCTGCCAGCCGGCGCCCGCCGGCCCGAGCTGGCCGGGCTTGTCGAAGGAGCGCGGCGTGCTGCCCTTGCGGCCGGCGTGGGTGATCTGGGTGCCGGCGAGCGCGCCCTCCTGCTTGAGGAAGCGCACCAGCCGCTTGTGGCCCTCGATCTGGCCGTCGTCCCACATGCCGAGATCGCCCTGGGTGACGCGGCCGCGCGGTTCGATGGCGCAGTTCTCGGTGAAGACGATGCCGAACTTGCCGAGCGCAAACTTGCCGAGATGGACCAGATGGTAGTCGTTCACCTGCCCGTCGGTGGCGCGGTACTGCACCATCGGCGAGACGACGCTGCGGTTGGGCGCGGTGACGCCGCGCAGGCGAAGCGGCGTGAAGAGAAGCGGTTTCTGCAAAGGTCGGTCTCCCGGACGGGATGGCTTATCGGCGGGTGAACATAGACCGGCCGGGCGGCCCGGGCCTATCCTTCCGCCATGTTTGACCTCGTCATCCGAAACGGAACCGTGATCGACGGCTCGGGCGCCCGCGCCGGATCGCCGATATTGCCGTGCAGGACGGAAAAATCGCCGCCGTCGGACCCGAAGCTCGGCGCGGGCCAAGCGCGAGATCGACGCCGCCGGCCTGATCGTGGCGCCGGGCTTCGTCGACATCCACACCCACTATGACGGCCAGGCGACCTGGGATCCGTTCGTGCACGCCGTCGCTCCTGGCATGGCGTCACCACCACGGTGTTCGGCAATTGCGGCGTCGGCTTCGCGCCGGTGCGGCCGGGCAAGTCGGCCTACCTGATCAACCTGATGGAAGGCGTCGAGGACATCCCCGGCACGGTGCTGAGCGAGGGCGTGAAGTTCGACTGGGAGTCCTTCCCGCAATATCTCGATGCGCTCGACTGCGATGCGCCGCGCGGTCGACGTGGCGGCGCAGCTGCCGCACGGCGCGCTGCGCTTCTACGTCATGGGCGAGCGCGGCGCCGACCATGACGAGGTGCCGAACGAGCGCGAGATCGAGGAGATGGCGCGCCTCACCGAGGAGGCGCTGCGCGCCGGCGCCATGGGCTTCACGACGTCGCGCACCACCAAGCACAAGGCGCGCGGACGGCCGCTTCACGCCCTCGCTCAGCGCCCGCGAGGCCGAGCTGTTCGGCATCGCCACCGGCATGAAGCGCGCGGGCCGCGGCGTGCTGCAGGTCAATTCCGACTTCGGGCCGGGCGAGTTCGAGGCGCTGCGAGGCCGCGGCGGCGCTGGCCGGCCGGCCGCTCTCCTGCCTGCTGGTGCAGGTCGACGCCGCAGCCCAAGCTGTGGCGCGAGACGCTCGACCAGATCCATGGCGTGCGCCAGGCCGGCCGCGCGGCCAACGCCCAGGTGGGCTCGCGGCCGATCGGCGTCATCATGGGCCTGGAGACCACGGCCCATCCCTTCGCCGCCGCATCCGGCCTGGCTCGAGATGCGCAAGCTCTCGCCCGCCGAGCGCTACGCCCGGCTCGCCGCCGATCCGGAGCTGCGCCGCCGCCTGCTCGAGACGCCAGCCGACGGCGGCTCGCGCGCCTTCATGGCGCAGTCGTTCCACAAGATGTTCCCGGTGGGCGAGCGGCCCGACTACGAGCCCGACGCGCGAGAACTCGGTCGCCGCCATCGCCCAGCGCAGCCGGCCGCACGCCGCAGGCGGTCGCGCTCGAAGAGATGATGGCGCGGGACGGCAAGGGCCTGCTGATGCTGCCGTTCGAGAACTACGCCTATGGCAGCCTCGACGTGGTGCACGAGATGATCACCGATCCCGCCACGGTGCTGGGCGTGGCCGACGGCGGCGCCCATGTCGGCGTGATCTGCGATGCCTCCTCGCCGACCTCGCTGCTCACCTTGTGGGGCCGCGACCGCACGCGCGGGCCCAGGCTGCCGCTCGAATTCCTGATCGCCAAGCAGACGCGCGGCACGGCCGAAGCCTATGGCCTGCTCGATCGCGGCCTGCTGGCGCCGGGCCACAAGGCCGACATCAACGTGATCGACTTCGACGCGCTGTCGCTGAAGCGGCCCGAGGTGGTCTACGACCTGCCGGCCGGCGGCCGCCGCCTGATCCAGCGCGCCTCGGGCTATCGCCACACCTTCAATGCCGGCGTCGAGACCGTGCACAACGACGAGCTGACCGGCGAACGGCCGGGCCGGCTGGTCAGGGGCGCCCAGGTCGCCGGCTAGACCGTCATGTGACGGCGCACGGCCTCGGTGTCGAAGTTCTCGCGCGTGCCGGCCATCACGATCTCGCCGCGGTCCATCACCGCGAAATCGTCGGCCAGCTCGTGGGCGAATTCGAGATACTGCTCGACCAGCAGGATCGCCATGTCGCCGCGCTGGCGCAGGTAGGCGATGGCGCGGCCGATATCCTTGATCACCGACGGCTGGATGCCTTCGGTCGGCTCGTCGAGCACCAGCAGCCTGGGCCGCATGGTGAGCGCGCGGCCGATCGCGAGCTGCTGCTGCTGGCCGCCCGACAGATCGCCGCCGCGCCGCTGCAGCATCGACTGCAGCACCGGGAAGAGCTCGAACACCTCGTCGGGGATCTTGCGTCTGGTCGCGGCTCGAGCGGCGCGAAGCCGGTCTCGAGGTTCTCCTTCACCGTCAGCAGCGGAAAGATCTCGCGGCCCTGCGGCACCATGCGCGACGCCGCGCCGCGCCCGCTCGTAGGGCGGCAGCGCGCGAGACCTCCGTGTCCGTCGAGCGCGATCGAGCCCGAGGCGATCGGCTGCAGGCCGACAGATGGCGCGCAGCAGGCTGGTCTTGCCGACGCCGTTGCGGCCGAGCAGGCAGGTCACCTGGCCGATCGCGGCGCGACGAGCGACACCGAGCGCAGCGCCTGGGCGGCGCCGTAGAAGAGATCGACGTTCTGGACCGCGAGCATGCGTCTAGCGCCCGAGATAGACTTCGACGACGCGCGGATCGGCGCTCACCTGGTCGAGCGAGCCCTCGGCCAGCATCGAGCCCTCGTGCAGCACCGTCACCTTGACGCCGAGCGCGCGCACGAAGCTCATGTCGTGCTCGACCACGACGACCGAATGGGTGCGGTTGATCTCGCGCAGCACCTGCGCGGTGGTCTCGGTCTCGACGTCGGTCATGCCGGCGACCGGCTCGTCGACCAGCAGGAGCTTGGGATCCTGGGCGAGCAGCATGCCGATCTCGAGCCACTGCTTCTGGCCGTGGCTGAGGCGCGCGCCCAGCATGTGCTGCTGCGGCCCATGCGGATGATCGACAGGATCTCCGTCCAGCCGGTCGTTCTCGGCCTTGGTCGGCGCGGCCAGCAGCAGGCGGTACCAGCTGCGCAGGCCGGCCAGCGCCAGCAGGAGATTGTCGCGCACCGTGTGGTTCTCGAACACGGTGGGCTTCTGGAACTTGCGCCCGATGCCCAGCGTGGCGATGTCGGCCTCGTCGAGCTTGGTGAGGTCGGCGCGTGCCGTCGAACACCACCTCGCCCTCGTCGGGCCGCGTCTTGCCGGTGACGACGTCCATCATGGTGGTCTTGCCGGCGCCGTTGGGGCCGATGATGGCGCGCATCTCGCCCGGCTCGACCAGCAGCGAGAGGTTGTTCAGCGCCTTGAAGCCGTCGAACGAGACGGTGACGCCGCTGAGATAGAGCAGCGCCGAGGTGCTCGCTGCTGCGTCGGTCATGCGCTGCCTCATGCCGTGGCCCTCGCCTTGCGCGCGCGCGCCGCGCGTGTGGATCTGCGTCCACAGGCCGACGACGCCCTTGGGCAGGAACAGCGTGACGGCGATGAACAGCGCGCCCAGCGCGAACAGCCAGACCTCGGGCAGCGCGCCGGTCAGCCAGGTCTTGCCGAAGTTGACGATGAAGGCGCCGATCACCGGCCCGATCAGCGTGCCGCGGCCGCCGACGGCGACCCACAGCACCGCCTCGATCGAGTTGCCGGGCGAGAACTCGCTGGGATTGATGATGCCGACCTGCGGCACATAGAGCGCGCCGGCGACGCCCGCCATGGCCGCCGACAGCACGAAGACGAAGAGCTTGTAGCCCTCGACCCGGTAGCCGAGGAAGCGCATGCGGCTTTCGGCGTCGCGCACCGCGGTCAGCGCCTTGCCGAAGCGCGAGCCGACGACGGCGCCGGCGATCACCAGGAAGATCGCCAGCGCCAGCGCCGAGGCGAAAGCACAGCACGGCGCGCGTGCCGTCGGCCTGCACGGAGAAGCCCAGGATGTCCTTGAAGTCGGTCATGCCGTTGTTGCCGCCCAAGCCCATGTCGTTGCGGAAGAAGGCGAGCAGCAGGGCGAAGGTCATCGCCTGGGTGATGATCGAGAGATAGACGCCGGTGACGCGGCTGCGGAAGGCGAACCAGCCGAGCGCCAGCGCCAGCAGCGCTCGGCACGACGACGACCATCGGCGGCGGCGAACCAGAACTGGTCGAAGCCGTGCCAGAACCAGGGCAGCTCCTTGTAGTTCAGGAACACCATGAAGTCGGGCAGGATCGGATTGCCGTAGACGCCGCGGCGTGCCGATCTGGCGCATCAGGTACATGCCCATGCAGTAGCCGCCGAGCGCGAAGAAGGCGGCGTGGCCGAGCGTGAGGATGCCGCAGTAGCCCCAGACCAGGTCGACCGCGAGCGCCAGCGAGGCGTAGCAGAGATACTTGCCGATGAGCTGCAGCACCCAGGCCGGCACGTAGAACGCGCTGCTGGCCGGCATGAGCTGGTTGAGCAGCGGCAGCACGATGCCGATCGCCAGCACCAGCAGCACGAAGAGGCGCAGGTTGCGGTCCATGCCCTGCCAGAGGAAGCGCGTGATCATTCGACCGCTCATCGCTCATTCGACCGAGCGGCCCTTCAGCGCGAACAGGCCGCGCGGGCGGCGCTGGATGAACAGGATGATGAAGACCAGCACCAGGATCTTGCCCAGCACCGCGCCGGCATAGGGTTCGAGGAACTTGTTGACGATGCCGAGCGCGGCGGCGCCGACCAGCGTGCCGAACAGATTGCCGACGCCGCCGAACACCACGACCATGAAGGAGTCGATGATGTAGCCCTGCCCGAGATTGGGGCTGACATTGTCGATCTGGCTCAGCGCCACGCCGGCGAGGCCGGCGATGCCCGAGCCCAGGCCGAAGGTGAGCGCATCGACCCGCGGCGTGCGGATGCCCATCGGCCGCGGCCATCGGCCGGTTCTGCGTGACGGCGCGCATGTAGAGGCCGAGCGGCGTCTTGCGCAGCAGCAGGATCAGGGCGACGAACACCACCAGCGCGAACACGACGATCCACAGCCGCCCGTAGGTGATGTTGAGCTGGCCGAGCTGGAAGGTGCCCGACATCCACGACGGCGCGCCGACCTCGCGATTGGACGGGCCGAAGATCGAGCGCACCGCCTGCTGCAGCACCAGCGACAGGCCCCAGGTGGCGAGCAGCGTGTCGAGCGGCCGGCCATAGAGGAAGCGGATGATGCTGCGCTCGATCAGGATGCCGATCGCGCCCGAGACCAGGAAGGCGAGCGGCAGCGCGATCAGCAGCGAGGCGTCGAACAGATGCGGCGCCGAGGTGCGGATGATCTCCTGCACGCACGAAGGTCGTGTAGGCGCCCAGCATCACCATCTCGCCATGCGCCATGTTGATCACGCCCATGGTGCCGAAGGTGATGGCGAGCCCGATCGCCGCCAGCAGCAGCACCGAGCCGAGCGAGATGCCGTACCAGACGTTCTGCGCCACCTCCCAGGCGGCAAGCGTCTGGCGATCGACGTCGGCCGCGGCGGCGGCCGCCGCCTTGACCTCGCCGTCCGAGGCATGACGCGCGGTCGCCCGCAGGACGCCGAGCGCATCGCGGTCGCCGCGCTCGCGCACCAGGGCGATGGCCTCGAGCTTCTGCGCTGGCGTCGAGCATCGGACGTGCGAGCACGATGGCGGCGCGCGCCTCGCTCATCGAGCGCTTGATGCGCGGGTCCTTTCTCGGCGGCCAGCGCCTGGTCGAGGGCCGCCAGCGCCGTGGCATCGCGGCGCTTGAAGAGGGCGTCGGCGGCGCTCGCGGCGGCACCTGCGGATCGGGGCTCATCAGGGTGAGCGAACCGACCGCGGCCTCGATGGTGCCGCGCAGGCGGTTGTTGACCCGCACGCGGTCGAGGTCGGCCTCGGTGGCGCTGCCGCGCCGGCTTGCCGGAGATCGCCTCGGTCGAGCGCGAGCTGGTTGCCGTCGGTCCTGCCGATGACGCACGAGATTGTCGGACTTGCGGACATAGAGCTGGCCCGCCGCCAGGCGCCTCGAGGATCGGGCGCGGCGCGTCATCGCCCGACGTCGCCAGCGCGCCTGATCGCCGCCTCGCGATCGCCGAAACCGCCGGTGGTGAGATTGCCGACGAGGGCCGGCAGATCGGCGGCCAAGGCCGCGCCGGCGATCAACAGCGAGGCCAGCGCCGACAGCAGCACCGCCGAGCGGACGCAGAAGAAGGCATGGCTGAGAATTAACCCGGAGATGAGAACGGGGCGACTCGAAAGTCGCCCCGCCCTGTGAGTTGGTGATGTCGAGGCCTACTTGCCTCTTGCCGCCGCACTTGTTGGTGACGACGTTGAAGTTGCCGCAGTTCATCGGCTTGCGCCAATCGGCGATCAGGTCCTTGGAGTCCGTCAGGTAGCGGCGACCACTCGCTGGCGACCAGCACGAGGCCCGAGGTCTGCCACGACGACGTCGAACTGGCCGTCGCCGCTGCATCTCGCCGATCAGCACCGGCTTGGTGATGTGGTGGTTCGGCATCATCGCCGAGATGCCGCCGGTCAGGTTCGGCACCTCGACGCCGACGATGGCGTCGATCACCTTGTCCGGATCGGTCGTGCCGGCCTTCTTGACCGCCTCGACCCACATGGCGAAGCCGATCACGTGGGCTTCCATCGGATCGTTGGTCACGCGCTTCGGGTTCTTGGTGAAGGCCTGCCACGTCGTCGATGAAGTCCTCGTTCGCCGGCGTGCTTGATCGACTGGAAGTAGTTCCAGGCGGCGAGATGGCCGACCAGCGGCTTGGTGTCGATGCCGGCGAGCTCTTCCTCGCCGACCGAGAACGCGACGACCGGGATGTCCTTGGCCTTGATGCCCTGGTTGCCGAGCTCCTTGTAGAACGGCACGTTGGCGTCGCCGTTGATGGTCGAGACGACGGCGGTCTTCTTGCCGGCCGAGCCGAACTTCTTGATGTCGGCCACGATCGGTCTGCCAGTCGGAGTGACCGAACGGCGTGTAGTTGATCATGATGTCTTCCGGCTTCGACGCCCTTCGAGCTTGAGGTAGGCCTCGAGGATCTTGTTGGTCGTGCGCGGATAGACGTAGTCGGTGCCCGCCAGCACCCAGCGCTGCACCTTGCTGCCGTCCTTGCTCATCAGGTAGTCGACCGCCGGGATCGCCTGCTGGTTCGGCGCGGCGCCGGTGTAGAACACGTTGCGCTCGCTCTCCTCGCCCTCGTACTGCACCGGGTAGAACAGGATGCCGTTGAGCTCCTCGAACACCGGCAGCACCGACTTGCGCGACTGACCGAGGTCCAGCAGCCGAACACCGCCGCGACCTTGTCCTTCTGCAGATCAGCTCGCGCGCCTTCTCGGCGAACAGCGGCCAGTTCGACGCCGGATCGACGACGACGGCCTCGAGCTTCTTGCCGAGCACGCCGCCCTTCTTGTTCTGCTCGTCGATCAGCATCAGCATGACGTCCTTCAGCGTCGTCTCGCTGATCGCCATCGTGCCGGACAGCGAATGCAGGATGCCGACCTTGATCGGTATCCCCTGCTTGAGCGAACGCGCTGGTCGCAGCGCCGGCCAGCAAGCCGGCCGCGACGAGGCCCGTCCGCATCATTGAACCCAATTTCATCCCGCTTCTCCTTCTTCTTCCCGACGGAACCCCCGCCGAAACGAAGGAATGCGAAAGTCGTGCCAACTCGCCGGAGGCCCAAAATACAAGGCAAAGTGGGAAATTGGACCGGACTCTGCCGACGAGGAGAGCCCAACCACGGTGCGCAAATGCAAGTTGCCGACCCACTCGCCCACAACCCGGCCGAGTCTCGAGGCCGCGATACCGGAGGCAATCAACCCGCCTCCGGGAAGGCAGTTTCACTGCCTGCGAATCCAGCGCGCTTGACGCGATCACGCTGAACCGAGCGTCCCGCCGTCATGTCGCATGAGCAGGCGGGACGCTCTGTCGAAGCACGTGAGAGTCTGCACAGAACCCGCTCTAACGCGCCGGCAGGCCGCCCTGGCGGACGATGAAGGCGGCGACCTCGTCGACGCCCTTGTTCTCCTTCAGGTTCGAGAACAGGAACGGCCGCTGGCCCGCATCCTGCGCGCATCGCGGTCCATGACCTCGAGATTGGCGCCGACCAGCGGGCGCGAGATCGATCTTGTTGATGACCAGCAGGTCCGAGCGGGTGATGCCCGGCCCGCCCTTGCGCGGGATCTTCTCGCCGGCGGCGACGTCGATGACGTAGATCGTCAGGTCGGCCAGCTCGGGCGAGAAGGTCGCCGCCAGGTTGTCGCCGCCGCGATCTCGATCGAAGACGATGTCGAGCTCGGGGAACTTGCGCACGCATCTCGGCGACCGCGGCGAGGTTGATCGAGGCGTCCTCGCGGATCGCCGTGTGCGGGCAGCCGCCGGTCTCGACGCCGACGATGCGCTCGGGCGCGCAGCGCGCCGGCCGCGGGTCAGGAATTCGGCGTCCTCCTTGGTGTAGATGTCGTTGGTGACGACGGCGATGTCGTAGCGCGTCGCGCATCGTCTTGCACAGCCGCTCCACCAGCGCGGTCTTGCCGGAGCCGACCGGCCCGCCGACTCCCACACGCAAAGGACCCCGCAACGCCATCCTCCCACATTCCCGGCGCCCGGAGCGCCCGCGTGATCACTGCAGCGCCTGGTTGCAGCGCGCGCCGGTTAAGTACACGCAGCCACGCCCCACCTGGAGCCGTCGACCAGGCCACCGCCTTCAGGCCCGTCATCTCGTTCGTCAGCAGCTTGATGAAGCCCACGCCCAGCAGCCAGGCAGAGCGGCGAATAGAGGTAGAAGTCGAGGGTGCGGAACGGCCGGGCCGTGAACCGGCCGCGCCAGCGCGGGCTGTAGCCGGCGCTGCCGCGCACGAAGAAGATCGCGCCGATCACGATCGACGCCGATGAGGACGAGCTGGCTGTCGGGCCAGCGCAGCATCAACCACGGCCAGGCCGCGACGGCGGTCGAGCGCCGCGGCGACGGCGGCGCACTGCCAGGGCGGCGGCATGCGGCATCCGGCCGTCGCCGATCACGGCGTGCGCCAGCGCGGCACGCGCTGGCCGAGGGCCAGATCCGGCCCGTCGCCCACCAGGCGTGGGCCGCCGCCAGCAGGCGCGACGACCAGGGAAAGGGCGATGGCCAGCGTCATGCGCCGAGTTCTCCGGAGGCGAAGGCGGCGTAGCCCAGGCCGAGCAGAAGGCGAGAGGGAGTAGTATCGCTTGTCGCGGGTCGCGAAGGGCTGGTCGTAGAAGTACCCGCGCCAGCGAGGAGTATAGCCCGCAATGCCGCGCGCGCACGAACGTGCCGGCGATGACCATGGAAACCTGGCGCATCGAGAGCTCGGTCGCGCGATCCATCACGCAGAGCGGCCACAGCGCCACGCATGGCCAGCAGCGATCGATAGGGCGAGGCAGGCAAATCGCGAGGCATGCGCCGGCGGCCGTCGCCGACGACCGCCCGTGCCAGGGCCGCCTCGGCTCCGCTCCGGCCAACAGCCGCCGCGGCTCCACTGGAAATGGATCGAGCGACAGGCGCGAAGACGACGGCGAAACAGGATGAAAGCGAGCAGCTGCCCTCATGAGCGGAAGAGCCGCGTGTATTGGGTTTCGTGGCGCAGCGAGCACCAGTCGAGCAACGGTGTCGCCGTGCCGACCTCGTCGAGCGAGATCGGTGACCGACTAGCGGCCGTCGACCGTCCGCGCGCACGGCGCCTTCGAGGCCGGCCAGCGCCAGCTGCCCGTCAGCTCTGGCCGAGCGGCACGGTGCGCACGGCGGCCGAGATCAGGTTGGCCGTGAAGGCATGCAGGTAGCCGCCGAGCGCCGGCTCGAGGCGCGATGCCGTGCGCCGCCGGCGGCCAGCGCCACGGCGACCGGCAGCGACAGTTCGCCGCCCAGCCGCTCGTGCGCCGCGTCGAGGTCGGGATGCGGCCAGGCCGTGCGCGTGATCGACAGGAACGAGCCGCCCTGCTGGCGCGATTCCGAGCGCCATCTCCGAGGTGCCGCGCCAGGCGGCGGCGCGCTCGGCGATGGCATCGAAGGCCGGCCAGTCCTCGGCCTCGGCGGCGCGCCAGGCCGCCGCGAAGAGCGCGCCGTCGACCGCGCCGGTGCCGTCCGTGCAGCACGCGTCTCCAGCCAGGCCACCAGCGAGGCGCGGTCCTTGATGAAGCCTTCCTCGACCGCGGTCTCGATGCCGTGGCTGTAGCTGAAGGCGCCGATCGGATAGGCCGGCGACAGCCAGGCCAGCAGGCGGTAGAGCGGATCGGCTCAGCCATGGCGCTCGGCATGCAGCGCGCCGTGCCGATGGTCGGGATCGTGATTGTGCTGGCCGTAGGCGCCGCCTTCGGGATCGAACGGCGCGCGCACCTTGCGGACCTCGGCGCCCAGGCCCTTCAGCATGTCGATGATGACGTGATCGTCGCGGATCAGGATGCGGTCGGCGTCGATCTGCGCCGGCAGGTGGCGATTGCCGAGATGCCAGGCGAGCCGCGCGAAGCGACGCCGGGTCGCGGCCGCGCACCTCGACCAGGTCCTCCTCGGCCGCCTTCACCTCGACGAAGCCGCCCTCCTCCAGCTTCAGCCCGTCGCCGGTGTGCAGCACGATCGGCTCGATCAGGTCGAGCAGGAAGTCGAGCGCCGCCATCGCCCAGCATGCGCAGCCGCCGGCGATAGCGATCGTCGAACAGCAGGGTGACGGTGTCGATCGCGCTCCGCCGCCGGCCAGCGCGCCGGCGCGGATGACGTCCGTTGCGCGCTTCATTGCTACCTCGTCGCCCCGAGCGAAGCCGAGGACCTCCATGTCATGGGCATCGACAGATCGACGGGGACGAGAAGGTCTCTCCGCTCCGCTTCGGGCTCCCGGTCGAGGACGACGGGAGGCATCAGAACAGGAAATACCGTTGCGCCATCGGCAGCGACCTGCGCGGGCTCGCAGGTCAGCAGCTCGCCGTCGGCGCGCACCTCGTAGGTCTCGGGATCGACCTCGATCTTGGGGCAGAGCGAATTGTGCACCATGTCCTTCTTGCCGATCTTGCGCGTGCCCTTCACCGCCAGCCATCGGCCGGCGTGAGGCCCCACTTCTTGGCCACGCCCTTGGCGATCGCGGCCTGCGACGCGAACAGCACCGGGCTGGCGACCAGGCTCTTGCCGAAGGCGCCGAACATCGGCCGGTAGTGCACCGGCTGCGGCGTCGGGATCGAGGCGTTGGGATCGCCCATCGGCGCCGCCGACGATCGTGCCGCCGATCAGCACCATGTCGGGCTTGACGCCGAAGAAGGCCGGCGACCAGAGCACGAGGTCGGCGCGCTTGCCGACCTCGACCGAGCCGACATGGCGCGAGATGCCGTGCGCGATCGCCGGGTTGATCGTGTACTTGGCGACGTAGCGCTTGACGCGGACATTGTCGTTGTCGCCGCTGCTCTTCCTTCAGCCGGCCGCGCTGCTTCTTCATCTTGTCGGCGGTCTGCCAGGTGCGGATCACGACCTCGCCGACCCGGCCCATCGCCTGGCTGTCGGACGACATCATCGAGAAGGCGCCGAGGTCGTGCAGGATGTCCTCGGCGGCGATGGTCTCCTTGCGGATGCGGCTCTCGGCGAAGGCCACGTCCTCGGGGATGCGACGGGTCGAGATGGTGGCAGACCATCAGCATGTCGAGATGCTCGTCCACGGTGTTGACCGTGTAGGGCACGCGTCGGGTTGGTCGACGACGGCATGCACGTTCGTCTCGCCGCAGAGCCGGATGATGTCGGGCGCATGGCCGCCGCCGGCGCCCTCGGTGTGGAAGGCGTGCGATGGTGCGGCCCTTGAAGGCGGCGACGCGTGGTCCTCGACGAAGCCCGATCTCGTTCAGCGTGTCGGTGTGGATCGTCGACCTGCACGTCGCATGTCGTCGGCGACCGTCAGGCAGTTGTCGATGGCGGCGGGCGTCGTGCCCCAGTCCTCGTGCAGCTTCAGCGCCGCAGGCGCCGGCCTCGACCTGCTCCTCGAGCGCCGGCCGGCTTGCTGGTGTTGCCCTTGCCGAAGAAGCCGAGATTCATCGGGAAGCCTTCGGCGGCCTGCAGCATGCGGCGCGATGTGCCACGGGCCCGGCGTGCACGGTGGTGGCGAGCGTGCCGTGCGCCGGGCCGGTGCCGCCGCCCAGCATGGTGGTGACGCCGCCATAGAGCGCCTCCTCGATCTGCTGCGGGCAGATGAAGTGGATGTGGCAGTCGATGCCGCCGGCGGTGACGATCTTGCCTTCGCCGGCGATCGCCTCGGTGCCCGGGCCGATGATGATGTCGACGCTCGGGCTGGATGTCGGGATTGCCGGCCTTGCCGATGCCGACGATGCGGCCGTCCTTGAGGCCGATGTCGGCCTTCACGATGCCCCAGTGGTCGACGATCAGCGCGTTGGTGATGACGGTGTCGACCGCGCCCTGCGCGCGCGTGCGCTGGCTCTGGCCCATGCCGTCGCGGATCACCTTGCCGCCGCCGAACTTCACCTCCTCGCCGTAGATCGTGTGGTCCTTCTCGACCTCGATGAAGAGATCGGTGTCGGCCAGCCGCACCTTGTCGCCGGTCGGTCGGGCCGAACATGTCGGCATAGGCCGAGCGCGAGATGCGCGTCGGGCCCTCGTTCGACGGACCGACCTTGGCGATCGGGCCGAGCTTGCCCGAGACCTTGGCCTGGAAGCCGTGGCTCTCGCGCGCCGCCCATGTAGGGCGTGAGCCGCACGGTGCGCGACTGGCCGGGCTCGAAGCGCACGGCGGTGCCGGCGGCGATGTCGAGCCGCATGCCCTTGGCGCGCTTGCGGTCGAACCTCAGCGCGTCGTTGGTCTCGAAGAAATGATAGTGGCTGCCGACCTGGATCGGCCGGTCGCCGGTGTTGGCGACCTCGATGGTGATCGGATTGCGGCCCTTGGCGTTGAGCTCGAGCTCGCCCGTCGCCGGCGAGGATCTCACCGGGCTTCATGTCGGCGTTCCTCAGCGGATCGGATTGTGGACGGTGACGAGCTTGGTGCCGTCAGGGAAGGTCGCCTCGACCTGGATGTCGTGGATCATCTCGGCGACGCCGTCCATCACCTGCTCGCGGCGCAGCACCGTGGCGCCGTCGCTGCATCAGGTCGGCGACCGAGCGGCCGTCGCGCGCGCCTTCGACGACGAAGTCGGTGATCAGCGCCACCGCCTCGGGATGGTTGAGCTTGACGCCGCGCTCGAGCCGCGCGGCGCGCCACGTTGGCCGCCATGGCGACCAGCAAGCTTGTCCTTTTCCCGAGGCGTCAGATTCATCGACCGTGTTCCCCCGTCAGCTGAGCCGACTATAGCGCGCCGCAAGCTGCATCAAACATGCCAAACGCGCGGCAGGCGGCTGCCCGCGAAAATCGGTCGAGAAAGCGGATGGCCGCGCCGCGCACGGCGGTCGCCTCGCCCAGCAGGCGGGCCACCATCACGCCGTTCACCAGCGTCACGCCGGCTCGCACGTTCGCCTGCACTTCGAGCAGCGCGCGGGCCTTCTCGAAACGCGGCTGAGGCTCGTCCCAGACGCCGATCACCGTGGCGAGCGCATTGGCCGCGCCGAAGCCCGCGCCGGTCGGCGTCTCGCCCTCGACGCGCGAGCGTGTCGGTCCAGAGCCAGCCGTCCGGCGCGGCGCACCGACCAGGAGTCGAGCAGCAGGCCCGAGGCGAAGCGCTCGCCCGAGGCGGCGCGGCCCAGCACCACCATCTCGCAGGCCAGCAACGCGCCGCCCGGCTCGACATCGGCCATCGGTGCGGCGCTTCAGCCGGGCGCCCTCGAAGACGATGGTCTCCTGCGGCAGCCAGTCGAGGATCGCGCCCTCGCCTACGCGCACGGCGACGTCGATGGCGCAGGGACCGCCGCCCTTGGCGGCGCGATAGATCTTCTCCGCCGCCTGGGTCGTCGCCACGGCCGTCGCGCCTGGGCCGACCTCGATCGCCATGTTCAGGCAATCGCCGCTCGGTCACGCCGCCCGAGGTGGTCAGCAAGACGGCCTGCGGCGGTTCGCCCGAGCTCGGGTTCGGGGAACAAGACCCGGCAGGGATCGCGTTGATAGAGATCGGCCAGCCGCGTCGTCGCCGTCCCGCACGGCGAAGGCGACGCCGGCTTTCGCCGGAGGCGCGCTGCAGGCGGGGACGGACGGTGGCGTTCATCGGCCTCGCCTTGATAGATTAAGGACCGAAATGAGCAAGGCCTTCACCAAGGAAAGCGACGGCGACGACGAGGACGACCTGCCCGATGAGACCGGCGGGCCTGCCGGTCAGCGCCAAGAACTACATGACCCCGGAGGGCTTCGCCCGCATGCGGGAGGAGCTCGACACGCTCATGCGCAAGGAGCGGCCGGAGGTCGTGAAGGTCGTGAGCCTGGGCGGCCGGCAACGGCGACCGCTCGGAGAACGGCGACTATATCTACGGCAAGAAGCGCCTGCGCGAGATCGACCGCCGCATCCGCTATCTCAGCAAGCGGCTGGCCAATGCCGAGGTGGTCGACCCGGCCAAGCGCGCCAGGACCGACCAGGTGTTCTTCGGCGCCACCGTCACCTACGCCAACGGCAGCGGGCGAGGAGCGCACGGTCAAGATCGTCGGCGTCGACGAGGTCGATCTCGACCAGCGGCCATGTGAGCTGGATCTCGCCCATCGCCAAGGCGCTGCTGCGCGCCGAGGAAGGCGACGTGGTGAAGCTGCGCACGCCGGCCGGCGTGGAAGAGATCGAGATCGTGAAGGTCGGTATACCGCTGAGCTGCCGCCAGAAACTGCCTGCGGCGCTGACGGGTCCGCGCTGGCCCAGCCTCGGCTCGCGCTCGCGTAGGTCTGCAGTTCGAGCCACGCAAGATAAGCCCCGGGAGGAGACACTCGCTGACGCAGCAAGCACGCGAGGCGTGACCTGTCACGCCGCGGCCTGATCGCGCGCCGGCATCGGCGCCGCCGCCCTCGCCCCCGCCATCGTGCGGGCTCGACGCCGCCCGCTGTGGCGACGCCGGCCCAGCGTGATCACCACGCCGCCGCGCGATTTCAGCCCGGGCGGCGCACCGGACGGTCGTGGTCATGCGATCCTGACATCATCACCATCGATCCGGCGTTCGAACGCCCTCACCCAGGGCAATACGCCGCGATCGAGCGCCTGTGGACTCAGCGGGCGCGGTGGTCGGAGGGACCGGCCTGGAGCTCGGTCGGAAAGTTCCATGGTGTGGAGCGACATCCCGAACAACCGCCAGCTGCGCTGGCTCGAGGACGACGGCCAGCGTCAGCGTGTTCCGCACGCCGTCGAACAACAGCAACGGCAACACGTTCGACTTCCAGGGCCGGCAGCTCTCCTGCGAGCACCTGACGCGCCGCGTCGTGCGCTACGAGCACGACGGCTCGGTCGACCGTGCATCGCCGACGCGCTACAACGGCAAGCGGCTCAACTCGCCCAACGACGTCGTGCCGCATCCCGACGGCAGCTACTGGTTCACCGATCCGCCGTACGGCGGCCAGCTCTACGAAGGCGCGCCGGACGCGGCGGGCGGCCCGAGCAATCGCGCGCGGGCCGGCTCAAGCCGCGCCTCGGCCAGCCGCCGGAGATCGGCGCCGGCAAGCGCGAGCTGCCGACCAACTGCTATCGCGTCGATCCCAGCGGGCGCGTCGACCTCGTGCGTCAGCGAGGACCAGGTGCCCGACCCGAACGGCCTGTGCTTCTCGCCCGACTACAAGAAGCTCTACGTCGTCAGCACCGGCAAGGGTCCGGGCGACACCGGGCCGGGCGGCAAGGGCGACATGTACGTGTTCGACGTCGGCACCGACAACAAGCTCGCCAACCGGCAAGCTGTTCAGCGACTTCATGATCGACGGCGTCAAGTGCGGCCCGGACGGCGTGCGCTGCCGACGTCGACGGCAATCTCTGGGTGCTCGAGCAACGCCGGCCGCGCCGTCGGCTACAGCGGCGTGACCGTGTGGACGCCCGGAGGGCAAGCTGCATCGGCCGCATCCGCCTGCCCGAGAGTCTGCGGCAACGTCTGCTTCGGCGGGCCCAAGCGCAACCGGCTGTTCATGGCGGCGAGCCAGTCGCTCTATGCGCCGCTTACGTCGCCACGCAGAGGCGGGCCGGCCTGGACGCGATACCGTCGAGAGCCGGTCACATCGAGACGAGCGCCAGAGTCACGGAACCAGCTCTGGGCCTGGACGAAGGTCTTGATCCTACGGGCGACAGCGCGCGCGGCGTGGTGTCGTGGTGGGCCAGATCATCGCCGCGTCGTCGACCGCCTTGGCGTGGGCCAGCGCCGCCAGCGTGTCCTGCTCCGGCTGGATCGAAGGTGTTCTGCATCTCGAGCACGAGCTTGTCGATCTCCGGGTTCTTGTAGCCCCGCTCCAGTTGACGCCGACCGGCGCCACCTGGTCCGAGGCGAAGAAGCGGTTCACGGCGTAGACCGGGTCGGAGCGTGACGTGCGTGACGTTGGTCGCGGTCACGTCGCGGCTGTTCATGCCCGCCTGCTGGCGCCGCCGCGCCATCCGGTCATCAGCATCTCGAGCTCGACCGGCTTGAAGGAGATGTCGATGAAGACCTCCTTCAGCATCTCCTGGATCGCTTCGTTGGCGGTCTGGCTGGTGCCGCTGGCCTGGATGGAGATGCGCGCGGTCATCGGCTTCGATTCGCTGTGGCCGGCTTCGGTCATCAGCCTGCGCGCCTCGTCGGGCGCATACTCTGATCTCGAAGGTCGGCTTGCCGAACCACGGGCTGCTCGCGATCGACCTCGCCGCCCAGGCAGGCCGCACCAGGCCGTTCATGCAGCTTCACGATCGCGTCGCGGTGTTCGATCGCGAGGTCTGCGGCCTTGCGCGCCCGGACGTCGGCCCAGGGCGAGCCCTCGTAGACCGCATTTCAGGATGGTACTGAAAGACATGCGGCGTGATGTTGAAACTCAGGAGATCCGGGCGCCGCTCTGCTTCCAGCCGGTCGAGCATGTCCGGCACGGGTGCGTCGATCAGGTCGACCGTGCCGGAGATCCAGCGCCGCGCTGCGGCCGGAATCCTCAGGCGCGCACATCAGGATGATGCGATCGACCTGGGAATGCGCTTGGGGTCCCAATAGCCCTCGTTCCTCGCAACCAGGTCAGCGCGCTCCGCCGCGGCAGCACCAGGCGGGCGAGCTTGAACGGGCTGGCCCGGTTGCCGGCGGGCTCCGAGGCGAAACTCCTGTTCCAGGTCCCTGCCGACGCCTTCTCCCACTGTGCCGGGCTCGAGACCAGGAACCACAGCGGCGCTGGTAAGGAAACAGCAGAATCGACCGGCCTGGGTCTTGAGCTCGACCGCCATGTCGCCGGTCTTGCGATAGCTCGCCAGAGCTCGGCAGGCGCGGCCGCACCTGCACGGACTGGCGCGTGTCGAACTGCGGGCAGTCCTTGTTGAAGATCTTGTCGAAGTTCCAGATCACCGCGTCGGCGTTGAAAGGCCGAGCCGTCGTGGAACTCCACGCCGTCGCGCAGCTTGAAGGTCCACAGCGTCTTGCTCGCCCCTGTTGACCGTCCATTCGGTGGCGAGCCCGGGGATCATCTTGCCCTCGGCCGGTCGGTGCACGTCGAGTTGCCAGGCGACCAGCGGGTCGTAGATCGTGAGGCCGGTGTAGACGTAGGGGCGTAGGCGCCGCGATCGGGCTGGCCCGTCGTGACGAGGCAGGAATGTCGGTCATGTAGATGCCGTAGCCGCACGACTTTCTTCACGCTGCGCCGGCACTGGACTGCGGCAGGGCGAGCTGCCACCCGGTCCCGGCGAAGAAGCGAACGGCGTCTGATCTGCACATGGCGGTCCCCCGATGATTGGCTGCAACCGTCATGCCCATCCCCGTGCCAAGCGCGCCGAACGCGCTGTCGGGGTTTCGTTGCGGAGGCCCTTCGAGATAGGCTTGCGCGCGGGTCTTGCGCCTGGTGGATCGCCCAGCCGAGCGGCGTGCTGCCCACAGCGTGTCCTGCGATGTCGGTGCGCGCACCGCGCGCGGACCAGCAGCTCCATCAGCTCCAGGTTCTCGTCGATGCGCCGCCTGATGCAGCGGCAGGCTGTGCGCGTGGATCACCGGCAGGAAGCGCGTTGGGATCGGCGCCGCGCGTCGAGCGCTAGCCGCGCGGCCCGCGTTCTCGCGATTGATCACCGGCGAGGCCGAGCGCGCGCTGGATCTCCTCACGCGACGCCTCCGCCAGCAGTCCGGGCAAGCGGTCGAGATCGCCGAGCGCCGCCGCGATGCCGGCCGTCAACGGCAGGCCCGCCCGCGAGCAGCGTACGCACCGGCTCGAGCTCGCGATGTCCCAGGGTCACGTCGATCTGCCCGCGGCGAGGCGGTGGCGCCGGCCTTGGTCAGGCACGCGATCAGCGGCCTCTGCAGGCCCTGCTCGCGCGCCGGTGACGCTGGTCATCACCAGCTCCAGCGCATAGTCGAGATCGGCTCGGTCGACGCCGCGCGCGATCATGGTCTCCGGCGACCTCGACCATGTTCTCCGGCATGCGCCTTCATGAGCGTCGGATTGTTGGCGATGAACCAGAAGAGCTTGGGATCGCGGAAGTACTGGAAGCGGCTCGCCTTGCGATAGGCCTCGGGCCCGAGCATGCGCCGCTGCAGCAGGCGCGGCTCGGCATCGATCAGGCCGGCTCCAGCCGACGCAGCGTCGCCCTTCTGCAAGGCCTTCACGGCCGCACCGGAAGGATGTCGGATTCAGATCCGCGTGCGATCGAGCAGCGCAACGATCTGCCGCCTTGTCGGCCGCCTTGCCGCGCTTGCGCCGACTCCGAGCGGTATCGTCGCCCTTGCCGATCAGGCTGCCATTCCGAGCGCATTGCCGACGATCAGCCGTTCGACGCAGTGCCAGCGGCCCGCGCCGGCCGCGGCATGCAGCGCCGTCTCGCCAGCCGCGTCGTTGCGCGGGTTGGCGCCGGCGCCGAGCAGCGCGTCGACGATCGCGAGGCGGACTTCGGCCGGGGCGCTTCGCACGCGCAGGCGTGCCACAGCGGCGGACCGCTATCGTCCGACTCGCCTTCGGGACTGGCGCCGTCTGCCAGCAGGCGACGCACCGAGGCGACATCGCCCGACCGTGCTGCCGCACTCAGCGCGGCGACAGCGGCACGGCGGCTTCCACCTGCCGCATGAGCTCGGCCCAGCTCGCGGCACCATGCTCGGCGGCAAGCTGGCGCTGGGCGACGGCGAGCTTCAGCGACCTGTCCTTGGCCAGACGCTTGGCCTGCTTGCGCAGATGTTCCTTGCGATGGGTTTGGGGGCAGCACGTGATTCTTCCTTTCCCATAAGGCCTCGGTGTCCGCGCGCGCGGGCAGGAAAGGTCGAGACCGGAGACTCTGGCAGGCGGGCTAAGCCCTTTCCGCGGACGGGTAGCCGCCTCGTCCGGCCGGTCCGTACTTTAGCGGTTTCAGATCGAATCAGCCGCGTGGCGCAGCACCGCTCCGGCACGGGCGCCGGTATGCTCGCCGTCGAACTCACTTTCTGACGGGTGGGACAGGCAATAAAGTTTCACAGTATTCCAAGGTTGCGCACCATCAGGTGTCGCAGCTTCCGTGTGTGCGCTACTCCGGCAGTCCGGCTCTACCAGACCCTCTGCCAGGCGCTCGCGATCTTCGGCACGGCGCAGGTTGACGCGCTCGCCAAGATTTCGGACCGGGCAGCGCCTGGTGCCAGCGCCAGCGAGCCGCGGGAGCCAGAATCACCAGCCCGATAAAGGCATCTGGGATCGACGACGGCATCACCAGGCGTCGATCATCGGGCGCTTCTTGCCAGCGCGCGCCGGCCCGGAGCCGGATGGCGGCCAGCATGCTGACGACCCAGGTCCGCGATCTCGGCCGGGTCGATCACGTCGTCGATCATCGAAATTGGTCGAAGCGGTTCAACGCCTTGCCGGCGTCATAGGCCTCGCAACCATTGTCCTCGAAGAATTTCGAGGCGCTCCTCGGGTCCGCGATCGCCGCGAGCTCCGTCGCGATAGCCGAGCTTGACCGCGCCCTCGATGCCCATCGCCGCCGAACTCGCCGGTCGGCCAGCGACACGTAGAAGTACGGCGCGCTGGAAGTTGCCGCCGGCCATGGCGCTCGCGCGCCGAGGCCGTAGCCCTTGCGCAGCACGATCGTGAAGTAACGGCACGGTGAGGCTGCGCCGCGTCACGAACATGCGCGCTGACGTGGCGCGACCAGCGCGGTCTTCTCGGCCTCGGGCCCGACCATGATGCCGGGCGTGTCGCACAGGAGACGGATCGGGCAGTCGTCGAACGCGTCAGCAGCTGCATGAAGCGCGGCGCCTTGTCGGCGCCGTCGGCGGTCGATCGCGCCGCCGAGGTGGTGTCGGGTTGTTGGCGATCGACGCCGAGCGGCCGGCCCTCGAGCGCGGATCAGCGCGGTCATCATGCCGTGGCCCGAACGTCGCGGCGCAGCTCGAGCACCGAGCCGGTCGTCGGCCAGCGTCGCGATGCACGTCGCGCACGTCGTAGGCGCGCAGCCGGTTCTCGGGCACGATGATGGCGCATGCGCCGCTGATCGGCGCAGTCCCAGTCGCGAGCGGCGCCCTGGAAGTAGGACGAGGTACCGCTTGGCGACGGCGACCGCTTCGGCCTCGTCGGCGACCAGCGACGTCGACGACGCCGTTGCGCGCCTGCACGTCGCATCGGGCCGATCTCCTCGGGCGTGAACACGCCGAGGCCGCCGCCCTCGATCATCGCCGGGCCGCCCATGCCGATGTGCGAGTCCGCGGTCGCGATGATCACGTCGCAGCAGCCGAGCAGCGCGGCGTTGCCGGCGAAGCAGCGGCCCGAGACGATGCCGACCAGCGGCACGAGCGCCGAGAGCCGCGCCGAAGTGATGGAACGGTGTCGAGACTGCGATGCAAGCCGCGCATAGTCGGTCGTCGCCGGGCCGCCCGCCGCCGCCCTCGGCGAACAACACGACCGGCAGCGCCCGTCCTCGGCGAGCTCGAGGATCCGGTCGGTCTTCCAGTGGTTCTGCACGCCCTGCGTTCCGGCGAAGCACGGTGTAGTCGTAGCGACGATCACGGCGACGCCGGTGCGCGGTCGCCGGAACATGCTCGCCGTTCACGCGGCCGACGCCCGGCGACGAGGCCATCGGCCGGCGTGTGCGTCGAGCAGATCGTCGAGCGTCCGCCGACGCCGCTGCGCCGCGATGATCGAGCGGCGCCGTACTCGACGAACGTGCCGGGGTCGACCAGGTCGTCGACGTTCTCGCGCGCGGTCCGATGGTTGGTCTTGTGCCGGCGCTTGACGGCTCCGGCCGCGCGGCGTCGCGCGTCAGGGCCCGACGCTGCCAGCACCTCGGCCAGATCCGGGCGAATGGCATCGAGGTCGAGCTCATCCGCGCCGCCCAGCGACCTGCGCCGCAACCTCCGGACGGTTCGAGAGTGAGCAGCGAGCTGGTCTTCCCAGAGGATGTCGCCGGGCTCGACATGAATGGCGCGCGACGATGCCGCCGGCATCGGCCTGGATGACGTGTTCCATCTTCATGGCTTCCATCACGGCAACCGCTGGCTCCCGCCGGAACGGCGTCGCCGACCGCGATGGCAATCGAGATGACCGTGCCCTGCATCGGCGTCCGGACCGCGATCATCCCGTCCGGCAGATCCTCCGCACCCGCGGCGCCGGCATTCTGGTCCTGCCCGTCGCGCGTCGCCTGGCCGTAGGCGAGCACGGAAAGCGGGTCGCGCGGTCGACCTTGGCGCCGGCCCGGCCGCCGCGTTTCCGTGTCTTGCTTCGCTGCCGCGTAGAGACGCGGATGACGCTGCCGCTCCCGGCGATCAGCGCGGAAGCATTGGCCTCCACGAAGCCGGTCGAGAGGTGCCGGCCGCGCACGTCCTTGTCCAACAGCACGGCCTGGAGAAAGCGCGATGTTGCGTCGGCACGCCCGCGATGTTGAATTCGCAGAGCGCCCGGTAGCGCCTTGGCCCGTCACGTCCTCGACGCGGCCGGTGCGGGCGAAGACGATCAGCTTGGCGAGCAACGAATCGTAAGCCGGATTGGTCGCGTAGCCGGCATAGCCATAGCCGTCGACGCGCGAATATCCGGGCCCGGAGGGCGGCTCGAACGTGCTCAGAGACGCCACCGCCGGGCTTGGCCGTCCCGTCGGGTTGCATCGTCTCGACGTTGATGCGGAGCTGCATCGCCATGCCCGCGCGGCGCCGGTCCCGCGTCCGCCCGCAAGACCAAGCTCCGCCAGGGTGGCGCCGCCCGCCAGCCGGAGCTGCGCAGCTCGACCAGATCCAGGCCCGTGACCGCTTCCGTCACCGTATGCTCGACCTGCAGGCGCGGGTTCGCCTCGATGAAATAGAAGCGCGCCGCAGCCGTCCGACGAGGAACTCGAACGTGCCGAGGCTGCGGTAGCGTCGCGGCGCGCGCGCGAGCGTCAAGGCGGCATCCAGCAACCGCCGACGCACGCCGCGCATCCAGGTTCGGCGCGGGAGCGAACTCGACGAAGCTTCTGCCGCTGGCGCTGGAGCGAGCAGTCGCGTTCCCAGCAGATGCGCGACCTCCGCCCCATCGCCGATCACCTGCACCTCGATGTGACGCGCATGGCGCACGAGTTGCTCGACGTAAAGGTCGCCCGAACCGAAGGCGGCGGTTGCCTCCGATCGGCAACGGGTGAAGGCCTCCTCCAGCTCAGCCGCCGCGCAGTGACCCGCATGCCGCGGCCGCCGCCGCCGCTAACCGCCTTGACCATCACGGCCGCGCTGGTGCCGAGCCCGGCCATGAACGCTCCGGGCCTCTTCAAGGGTCGGGCGCCGCCGTGCCCGGCAGGGTCGGCACGCCAGACCTTGCGGGCAAGCTGCCTGGCTCGGTGCTTGTCGCCGAACAGATCCAGGATCTCGGCGCGTCGGGCCGACAAAGGTGACGCCTGCGCCGGCACAGCCACGCGCGAAGGTCACATTCTCCAGACAAGCCGTGAAGCCGGGGTGGATTGCCGTCGCACCCGCCTCTCTCTGCCGCTCGCAAGATGGCTGCTCCATCCAGATACGCGGCGACGCCGCGTCCCGGCAGGGCGATCGCCGCATCGGCCTTCTCGCACGCAGGCTGGCGCCGTCGTCGCGGGATAGACGCGCTGCCCATGCCGAGATCGGCGGCCGAGCGAAAGATGAATGGCGATCGCCGCGATTGGCGACGAGCAACTTCGTCCGGTCATCGGGTCGGTGCTCTGGAAGAAGTAGAGAAAGAGCGTGGCCGTGAGCAATATCATAGTCGCCGGCGCAATACCGCCCGTTCGTTGCTAATCCCCGACGATTTTGCAGCATCTCCACGAACCCAGGCTGCTTCTTTCCGATCAAGAGCGAGGAACTGCTCCCGTGACCTCCGGTCATGCACTTTGCACCTATCTTGCGCGAAGCGCCGAGAGGCCGCGAAATCTCGCGTTCGTTCAGGAGTCATCGAGGCGGATCCGCAGGCAAGTGCAGTTCGATGACGTTATCCTCGGTCGCCGAAGCATCCGCGGTTACAAACCCGATCCGGTACCCAAGGCGCTGATCGAGGAAATCATCGGTTTGGCGATGCGCGCTCCGTCGTCGATGAACACCCAGCCCTGGAATTTCTACATCATCACCGGCGAACCGCTGGATCGGATCCGCGCCGGCAACACCGAGCGGATGGTGGCAGGCGTACCGCAGTCGCGCGAGTTCCGCACGGGTCAGGCCTTTGCAGGTCAGCATCGCGACAGGCAGGTCGGCGTCGCCAAGCAATTGTTCTCCGCAATGGGGATCGAGCGCGATGACAAGGATGGGCGCCAGGACTGGGTGCTGCGCGGCTTCCGTCAATTCGACGCGCCTGTATGCGTGATCGTGACCTATGACCGCGTGCTGCACGGCAGCGACGATACGCCGTTCGATTGCGGCGCTGTGGCGACCGCCCTGGTCAATGCCGCCTGGTCTCGCGGGCTGGGCGCCGTGATCAACAGCCAGGGCATCATGCAGTCACCGGTGGTGCGCGAGCACGCCGGAATAGCTGACGATCAGGTCATCATGAAAAGTATCGCGCTGGGCTGGCCGGATGAAAGCTTAGCAATACGTAACTGAACTGAAGTACAA
>ERZ1370068.1366-contig-11256_pt1 | contig 81849 bp, 132 predicted proteins | sample MGYA00561227_ERZ1370068 | MGnify/ENA primary metagenome ERZ1370068 (study PRJEB38410, sample SAMEA6850437) | metagenome | study: Metagenomic assessment of the ecological functions of the soil: analysis of the soil microbiota associated with the...
GAAGCCACATCAGGTTCGATGCGCCGACGCACAGCGTCACGATCAAGCTGTCGCCGCTCGTCAAGTGCAGCACGGCGCTGCCGGAACGTCGGCGCATACGGCCGTAATCATGTAGAACGAGACGGTTGTCATCGTCACCATCGAGCGTGCCGATGACAATGAGCGCCCAGTTCGACGCGAGCGACCGCAGGACTTCGGACGCCGCCGGCCGGCGCGGCCGCGCGAGGAATTCGTCCGTCTCCTCGAGTGAGTGACGGAGACGGATCAGGAACGGGATGATCGCGCAGCCGACGAGCAGCGGAACGCGCCAGCCCCAGTCCGCCATCGCTTCCGGCGCCAGCGTCGAGTTGAGAATGACGCCGAGGAGCGCCGCGAACATCACGGCTGCCTGCTGGCTCGCCGACTGCCAGCTGACATAGAAGCCCTTGTTCCCCGGCGTCGCGATCTCGGAGAGATACACCGAGACGCCTCCGAGCTCCATGCCTGCCGAGAACCCCTGGAGAAGCCGCCCGCCAAGCACCAGCAGCGGCGCGAGTAGTCCTAATCGTGGCGTAGCCCGGCGTGCAGGCAATCGACACGATGCCGACCGACATCAGACCGAGCGTGACGATGAGACCCGCACGCCTTCCGTGCTTGTCGGTATAGGCGCCGAGCACGAGCGCACCAAGCGGGCGCATCAGGAAGCCAGCCCCGAATGTCATCAGCGACAACATGAGGGAGGTGTAGGCGTTGCCGCTCGGAAAAAACGCCCGGCCGATGGCCGAGGCGTAATAGCCGAACACCATGAAGTCGCACATCTCCAGGAAATTGCCGCTGGAGACGCGGACCACCGCGCGGACCTTCCGATTCACACCGGAATCCTATCGCGACCGGGTTGCGCCCGATCGGCGTAATATCTGTTCGCTGCAAAGGAGATGTTATGCGCCTGATGCGACTCGTGCCGGCGGCATTGATTCTATGTGTTGCGGCGCCCTGTTTCGGCCAGGAATGGATTGATACTACAGCCGGGCGGATGCGTTCATGGTCAATTTTCCCGCTCAGCCCCAGGTGCGCAGCATCACGTATCCGACTGAATACGGCCTCACGCTGCCGGCGAATGTGCATATCTACGAACAGGGGCCGAGCCGCTTCTCGGTCACCGTCGTGGATTACGGCAACGTCGGCAAGCTCCACGCCGATCGCGTGAAAGGGTGCACTGCCGTACCCGACCAGTGCAACGAACCAGGGTGCCAACGAACTGCGAGGCGCGCTCGACTACGCGGCGTGGAACTTCACTGAGCGAGATGGCAAGGTGACGCTATTACGCGTACGCGAACAGCGATCGCATTGAAGGACGCCGCGTGCAGCTTACCAACCCTGACAAATCGCGCACCTTCGCCGCGATCTACATGCACGAGAACCGGCTCTACATCCTGGAAGCGACGGTGCTCGCGAACGCGTCGCCGCCGGCGCTCTTTCAACAGTCGATGGGATTTCTCGACAAGGATGGCGTCAGGGTCTCGCTATGCAACGCCCTATTCGAATGCGTACCCGCCACCGGCGCGCGAGCCGGGCGGTCCGAATCGGCCGATGGGATGCGAGTAGAGGCGGGCCTGACAAGGCCCGCCCTCCAGTCCGACTTCGCGGTGCCGTTACCGGCGCCGGTGCCGGGCGGAAGCCGCCGGCAGAACCGCACTGGTTGTCTTCGTTGCAGATGAATTCCATCAAGTCGCCGCTGCCGGTCTCGCGGTCCGGCCGCATCAGGCGTGCCTTGAACTGCAGCTTGACCGGATGCGTCAGCGTGCCGGGATCTTCGAGGACGACGTCATTGAGGAGCGTGCCGTAGTTCGGGCGCGTGTAGCGCTCGACGATGTGGAGCTGCTCGGTGTGCGGCGTGCCGCGGCGATCGAACCAGAACTTGTCGTTGAAGCCGACCGTATCGACGACGAGCGCGTCGCCTTCCCAGTGACCGATCGAGTGTCCGAGCCACGAGGGAATAAGACCCTGCGGGTGCTTGCGGCCGTCCATGCAGACGACACGGTGAGCGCCGTCATCCATCAGCTCGTGCAGGATGTAGATGTGTGACAGTCCCTTCGCGGTATACGCCATCGCGAACTTCCAGGATACGGATTGGTTCGCAGCACGCTCATCGGAAGACACGCCGTGTAGGGATCGTCCTGCGACTTGCGCTTCGTCGCGGAGCTCCTTCGCCCACGGAAGCAGAGGGAAGCTCACCAGGCTTGAGCCCGCCGTCGCGCTCGATGTCGGCGACCGTTCCGCCTCCGACCCAGGGTCCGGTCGTGATCGGATCTTCCTCCGTCAGGGCAGCCTGGGAACTGGCTGGCTGGTGAGCTCTGAGTCGCGCAGCACTGGCGTCCCCGGGTTGATGAAGGACACGCCGCCCTCGACGGTCTGCCCGTTGGGCGATGGCTGTCCGGTGGCGGTGTCGCCTCCCGGCGCGCTGCCGCCGCGGCCCTGTCCGTTGCCGCGCCCTGCGCGTGGAGCAGTCCGCTCGCAAGCATGGACAACGCGATGAAAGCGATGAGAGCGAGAGAGAGTTTTTTCATAGAAACGGGCGGATTATATCGGACAACTCAGCGCCTTCGACGCGTCTTCTTCTTCGCGGTCTTCGCCGCATCTTTCTTCGCGGCCGACGGCCCGAGGCCGGCGCGCACTCAGCGTTCTCGACGCCTCGTACGCCTCCACTGAGCCAGTCGGTCAACGCGCGGTTCGACCCTCGTCGCGGATGCGTGACATGGACGATGTGCGCGATCTGCGACGCGCGACGCCGCCACGGTCTTTGCGCACCTGCGCGGCCTTCAGTGTCCGCCCGAGGAAAAATGACTTCGAGCTGCCTTCTCTTTGCCGCACGAGAAAAGTAACACGGCCTTCCGCAGCGAACATGATCGAGTTGTGCGGAGGCGTATATCCGCTGGTCGCCGAACGACGCTGCCGGTCTCGCGCAGCCGCTCCCACGCGTCTCGCAGATCCTCGGACAGATCGCGCGTCAGCGCCGCCTCCGTCGTCGTCCAGCAATCGTGCGGCTGTCCTTCGTCGACCCACTGCTTGCAGTGGTAGCACTCGTGGCCGGCCATGGTTCATTCTAGCGATCGTCAAATGGCGTTTCGAACTGCAACCGACGTTGACAGGCACGCTTCTCGAGCCTCAGGGCCCGCTCCGACCCGAAGATTTTCAACGATCCGTACGCGGTTGGCGTCGGATCCGCCGCCATCTGGGAACAGCATCCGTGAGAGAGACCGCTACAAGGAGGATGTCTTCAACGGATTTTTCCGCGAGGCGCTCGATTCGGGCGGAGCCTTCGTCGTCATCGACCGTCGCACGGGCCGCATCATCGGCTCGTCACGCTATTTCGGCTACAGCGAAGAGCGGAACGAGATAGAAATCGGCTGGACGTTCCTCGCGAGATCGTCACTGGGGCGGCGTTTACAACAGGGAGATGAAGCAGCCGATGCTCCGGCACGCCTTCCGGTTCGTGGAGACGGTCGTCTTCCTGGTCTGGTCCGCAGAACACGTGCTCGCAGCGCGCGATGGAGAAAATCGGCGCCGTGCGCGCCGGCGTGACGCGTCGAGAACCCGGCGGCCGTGAGAGCGTGGTCTTCGCGATTACTCGGAGCTCGGGAACCCTGAGCCCTGAGCCTTAAGCCTTCAAACATTGTTCGGCGCACATTCTCGGCTGGCGGCGCCGCATAGGATCGTCGGCATGCGTCTGTTCCAGATTGATGCCTTCGCGGATTCCGGCCTTCGAAGGCAATCCGGCCGCCGTGTGCCTGCTCTGATGGGCGGGATGTTGACGATGCCTGGATGCAGAACGTCGCGGCGGGAGATGAACCTGTCCGAAACGGCGTTCCTCCAGCGCCGTAGGATGACGAGCATGACTGGTCGCTCCGCTGGTTCACGCCGACGATCGAAGTTGCGCTCTGCGGCCACGCGACGCTGGCTGCCGCGCATGCGCTCCTCGAGGAGGGCTTCGCTTGCCGCCCGGCGATACCGCGCGCTTTCATACAAAGAGCGGGGTGCTGACGGCAAAGCAAGCCGGCGATTTCATCGAAATGGACTTTCCAGCGAAAGTCGCCGAGCCGTCGGAACCCGCCTGAACGACCAATCGAGGGCTCGGTGCCAATCCTGTGCATGTTGCGCGCAACGAGTTCGATTACCTCGTCGAAATGGCGAGCGAAGATGACGTCCGGTCGTTGAAACCGGATCATGCGATGCTCCGCCGGCTCCCGGTGCGCGGCGTCATCGTCACCAGTCGGGCGTCGACGCCCGGCTTCGACTTCGTCTCGAGGTTCTTCGCCCGGGTTCCGGCGTCGACGAAGATCCGGTCACCGGCTCCGCGCACTGCGCGCTTGCGCCGTTCTGGGCGCCACGGCTCAGGAAGACCGGAGTTCACGGCCTATCAGGCGTCGCCGCGCGGCGGCAGTCCTGCAGGGTCACGCCTCGCCGGCGATCGCGTGACGCTTCGCCGGGCGCGCCGTCACGGTGCTTCGCGGCGACCTGACGGCTATGATCAGCCACTCGACTCGCCTCGCTCGCTCGGAGCATTAGCGCGACGGAATTTTCTGTGAAAGGCCGCTTGCAACCGGACTGACGCGGCCTGCACAATCCGCTCGCAGGCTCACCCCGACTTATCGCCATCGCACCGACGCGTGCGCAGCTTGAGTTCCCCTCCGTGCCGGAGGAGAGACACGCCATGCCACAACCCGATCGAACTGCATACTCCGGAGGATCTCGAGAAGCGCCGAAGCCAGGATCGTGGCCGAGCGGCGCACCGCCGTCGGCGTTGACACGTTCACGGAAAAGGCCGGAGAGCGGATCGCAACTGCCGAAGGACGCGATCGGCTTCGGCCTGTCGGGCGGCGGCATTCGCAGCGCGACCTTCTGCCTCGGCCTCTTCCAGGCGGTGGCCGGAAAATGGCCTCCTCGGCAAGATTGATTTCCTGTCGACGGTGTCCGGCGGCGGCTACTTCGGTTCGTTCCTGGGGCGGCTGTTCACTCGCGAATGGGTGACCAGCGTCGCCGACGCAGAGCACGTGCTGCGGTCGATCGATGGGCCGGAGGTTCCCGAGAAGCGGATCGGCTGGGCCTCACGCACATTCCGATGGCTGCGTGGACAACGGCCGTTACCTGGCGCCGCGCGGTTCCGGTGCGATCTGATCATCCTTGGCACGATCCTTCTGCGGAACTGGGTAGCGGTGCAGATCGTCATGGTCACGAGCGTCCTGACGGTCTTCGTCGGACTGCAGCTTCTGCGGCCCTCGATGGATGCTGCCCTTCAGCTCAATCGCGAAGGTTCCAGTGATCGGCACGTTGCTGTTCTGCACGCTTCCGGGCGGTAACAGTCTGCTCATGTGCGGAGTCCGTGGATCCTGTTGGTCGTGCCGCTTGTGATTCTCGTGGTGGCACCGACCGGATGGGCTACCGGCTCGTCACGCAACGGCAATCTGACGGACCGGTTGGGATTCCTCCGCTGCTCGGCGTCATCGCGGCGATCGTCGTCGGGCTGATTGAGCGGTGGCATTCCGCCAGGCGACGGCGGTCTGGCTATCCGTTCTACTGATGCTGCTCGCACCGATCACGATTCTGTGGTGGCGGCTCGGCCAGGCGAGTCGCGCGGAAAAGAGTACGCTCTCCCCAATCGAACTCGGCAATCTCGTCCGCAACACGCTGACGCGATGGATGAAGAACGGGCTGCTCGCATGCGGCGTCGTCATTGCGTGGACGCTGATCGACACGGTCGGTGGAACGTTATACGCCGTTCAGAGCAGCGGCGCTCTGGCGCGATGGGGAGCGTCTGTGTTCACGCTGCTCGCGGGTCTCGGCGCATTCGCGAGATCGGCACTCGTGCTGCTCACGCCGAGCCGGGGACGACGCGGTCCAACGGTTCCTCCTGTCGATCGTGTCGTGGGCCGCCGCGATCGTGGTCGTCTCGCTGTGGTTGGTCACCATCAATGTCGCGCTCACATGGCGTCGCATGGGGATTCAAGGCGGCCAACGGCAAGCCTGCCGGATTCGCGGCCGGTGTGTCGCCGAAGATTCTCGAGCAGACCGGATAGATGTATCCCCACAGGGAATCAACTCGTCATCACAGCCGCTTCCACGTCCCTTCCGCCGTGCACCGCGCCAGCCAGTCAACCGCCAAATCGAGTGGCTCAGCGTCGCTCTCTTTGATTGCTCGTGGGCCTCACGTTCCTGTTTGGGCATACAAGCGACGTTCGCCAACATGTCGTCTCTGCATGCGTTCCATTGGTCACGCCTGACACGCACGTTTCTCGGCGCCTCGAATCCGAACTGCGCCTCGAGAGCGGCCGGACGGCGGTCAAGGATGCACGCCGCCGGCGACGACTGTGGGGGCAAAGAGTATTGGAATTGGCCCGCGCGTAGACGGGAGCGTCTCATCCCCGCCTCCGGCGTCCCCAAGCCGTGGACGCGCGGCGGTCCCCTTCACATCATCAACACCACCGTCAACGAGACGATGGATATGAAGTCGAAGGTGCAGAACCAGGACCGCAAGGGCACGGGCTGGCGCTTGGCCCGTGCGGACTGAGCCTGGGAATCCGCCACCATCTGATACGGTCGTCACCCGAGAAGGTCGTCATCTATCCGAAGGCCGAGTACCACGTGTTCAGGAGCGCCGATGAACAGGGGACAGACGCCTGATCCTCTGTCGCTCGGGCGCTGGATGAGGCGTGTCGGGCGCGGCGTTCTCAGCCGCGGCCGGCGCAAACACCACCGTTCCGATCGCGATACTCGCAGGGATGTTCAACGTGCGGCTCGGATACTGGTGGCATTCCGGAACACCTCCACTTGCCCACGCGTTGAAGTTCCGTGACAAGCAGTGGTCGCCATGGGTGGCGTTTGAGGCGATCTTGCCGGCTACAGGCGGCGCTGCTTGCCGAGATGCTCGCGCGGACGCGCGTACCGCCGGCCAGCTCTGGAATCTTTCAGACGGCGGCCACTTCGAGAACATGGGCGGCTACGAACTCATTCGCCGCCAGCTTCCTTTAATCGTCATCGTCGATGCAGAGGCCGATCCCGACTACACGTTCCAGGGTCTCTCGGACCTGGTGCGGAAAGCACGGCTCGATTTCAACGCGGAAATCACATTCCTGAATGGGCCTCAGTTGACTCGTCAAGCCTCGACGTCCGATGACAATGCTCAGACCGCGGCGAAGCGTCAGTCTGTCGTCCCCGAATCGGTGCTGCCGCGTATTTGGCGATCTCGGCGCATTGCGTCGAGGACGCTGGGTTGATGAGAGCATTCCGACGCCGGACGGCAGCTCGATGACGCGCTACATACTGGAAGTGGACCGATCACGAGTGTCGCGCGCGCATGCGGCGCTTGCGAAGGTCAGTACCAGGAACGGACACGAATCGTGGCTGGTAGTCGTCAAAGCGACCCTGATGGGTGACGAGCCCGAAGATGTCTGTCGTTACCACCGCGCGCACCCCGAGTTCCCGCAGGAGACGACGAACGACCAGTTCTTCGACGAGGCGCAGTGGGAGAGCTATCGTCGACTCGGATTGCACGTCGGCCATCGCGTGCTGACGCCGGAGCTCTTTACGCAGCTCGAAGCAACCGCCGGCGTCGTAACACATCATGTGTGCCGCTCGTGGTTTATCCGCTCAGCGCTCACGTCGCGACGGGATCTCGGGGCGCATCTGGGCGCGTGACGCGCTCAGGATCGCAAGTCTGACCGGCAACAAACGTCACGCCGCCCCAGGCAAGAAGAACGAGCGCGCCGAGTCCAAGCAGCAACAAGGGGCGGTTGAGAATCGAGCCGAGCGCGGCGAGACGCGACATCGGTTCGTCCAGCGCGGCAACCCCGTTCGAGCGGTTGACGCAGCCCGCCAACCTCCTGCAGCTGCGGACCCAGTCCCGCGACCGCGGCAAGCCGCACGTCCAGCGACGACACGCGATCGAGCGCCGGCCGCAGCGACGCGACGGCATCGAGACTCGGTTTCATGCCCGCGACGCTTCGCATCGGACCGTCAAGCCGCGCCACCGCATTCATCGTCGAATCGAGCGCCGCGACGCGCATCATCGGCCCGTTCAAGGCGGCCACTGATTGCATCGGCGCGTCGAGCGCGGCCACGCGCGTCATCGGGTCGCGGAGATTCGCGACACCCTGGAGCGTCGGGCTGAGCGCCGCGACCGGATTCGAGCGGCGCGCGGAGCGCGTTCACGCCCTGCAGCGCCGGCACGAGGGTCGTGGTCCCCTTCGTGGATTCGCTGATCGCGGCCGTGTTCATGCGAATCGTGTCGGAGCTCGCGCTGATGGCCATGGTGTTCTGGCGAACCGTCGTCGCAACCGAGCACCCGGTCATCAGCGCCGCGATCGCCGTCACCGACATCGTCCTCGTGTTCATATGCGCACTCCTCTCGCAGGCTCCGTCAGGATCCGCTTCGCGTCCGCGATGATCACGTCCGCGGCCTTTTCCCCGATCATGTAGACGGCGCTCGCGATGAAGAGACCCGGCACGCGTGGAAACACCGATGCATCTACAACGCGCAGGCCGTCCACCTGCACATCTGAAGTCGCCGCTCAAGACACCGCCCCGATCGCGCGGCCCGATCGGACAGCTGCAGGACGCGTGGTGCCCCCACGCGTGCGTGCGAACGAAGTCCCGCAGGCTGTCTTCGGACTCATAGCCGGGGCCCGGCATTTCTTCCACCATCCTGAGCGCGCGACCCAGACCGGCGGTCATCCGGCGGACGAGCGAGACACCTCTCACCACCGCGGTCAGATCGTCGCCAGAGGCGTCGGTCCCTTCCTCGAAATACTTGAAGTTGATCTGGCGGACGAGCGCGCGGATCCCGCGACGCGAGCGTCACCTCACCGGCCGTGTTGTTCGTGTGTCCTTTCAACACGACCCACGTCAGGTAATTCGGATGGCGCCGCACATCCTCCGAGTAGCCAGGCCGGTAACCGCGAAAGTCCGCGAGCAGCGCATAGCAGAACAGGTCGGGCGACGGCTGCGTGCCGGTCGATCGTGCGATCACGCACAGGGGAATTCCATTTGTCGTGTAGATGCCCCGGCGGGTCGATTGCCATCGCTCGCTACTGGGGGTCCTTGTCGGTGAACGTGGCGCCGCGCAGCATGTCCCACGGCTGCTCCATACGGTTGACCACGGCGACCTCGTAGCGATCCTGGAGGTTCTTTCCGACGCGCTCGAGGAGCGCCACTGGTGGAATCGCGTGACGCCGGAGCTCGGCCTCCGGACCAATGCCCGACAACATCAGGAGCTGCGGCGAGCTGAACACGCCGCCGGCCAGGATCACTTCCCGACGGGCACGCGCCTGCCGCGTCTCGCCCGCCGCGTCACTTGGTTTTGCATGCGCCTGCAGCAGGCGCTCTCCTTTGAGGTACTCGACACCAGCCGCGCGCCTTTGCTCATCGAACAGGACGCGCGTGGCGAGCGTTGAGCTCGATCGTCAGCCGATCCGGATAGCGCTCCCGCACCTCCATGAGCCGTTCGCGTGCGCCCACTCGCTGATAATTGCGCGTCGTCATCGGCGTGTAGCAGGTGCCAAACGTGTTTTCCGAGATGACGCGCCAGTCGTTGGGATCGCCGAGGCTCCGAGGCGCGCCGGCGTCGGGACGCCGACTTCCTTCAGCGCGTCACGGAGTGAAGAGGCGAAGAGTCGCCGGATTTTCCCGTCGCGGATCGCTTCCCGCCGGCGCGGACTTTTCGGTCGACAACCAGCCGCCTGTAGCCATGCCGGCTCGGGTTCACGCCGAGCTTGCTGCGCAGGCGATCGGTGCGGGCGATGACGGCAGTCCTCGAGGCGCTCGAAATACCGGACGCATGTTCTCCGCGCGCCACGACGCGTCACCCGTGAGATCGGCGAGTTGATCCCAATCCTGGTTCGGACGGGTAGACGAGATCATCGCGTTGTAGCGATGCACACCCGCCGAGTGTGCCGGCACGCGGATACCACACACCCCCTTGTCGGCGCACGAACTGGATCGCGCTGCTCCTTCGCGGGATCCGAATAGTGATGAACGAAGTAAGTCCCACCGCATCGCTTCGTTTTCGGTGGCGAAGGGATGAAAGGCAGGCACGTCGCACTCAACCGTCTGCGGATCGTCTCCCGCCTCGGAGAACGAGCACCGAATAACCGGCTTCAACAAGGCGGGCCGCGACGGTTCCTCCTCCGCGCCAGAGCCCACCACGATGAAATCGGTGGCGGCGGGCGGCTGGTCGGGCACGCGGCTGGCGGACCCGGAGTCACAAGCGCGCCGCGAAGGTGTGGATGCCGGCCGGCGCGGGATGCGCAACGCGGGCAATGCCAGCGCCGCCTTCAGGAGATCGCGGCGTTTCATGCTCGTCGCTTCCTGCGGGCCACCAGAACGTCTTCAGATAGCGCAATCAGCGCGCGCTTGTCGTCGTCGCTCAGGCCGGGCTCTTCCGACGAACTAGCGACGTGCCGAAATAGTGGCCCTTGTTGACGACGAAGTCCTTGCACTTGCTGACCGCGAGCATGTCGTCCACGAGGTCGCCGAGCGAGGCGTCGGCAGATCGCTTGCTGTCGACTTGAGCTCGCGTCTTCGCGCGCTTCAACAGCGTGAGCATGCCTTCTTCCTGGTGCTCCTCGCGCTCTGCCGCTCGACAGGTCGGAGCCGAGCGAGATCCATGTTCGTGATGAGGCCGACCGGCATGCCCTTCGGGAACGGACCGATCTTCACGGAGTAGCCGCTGCCGCCGACTAGAACGGAAACAGCCGCCGGCCGACGTTGACGAACGGCCGGAGGTAATCGGGAATGTAGCTCTCCGGACACGTCGAGGTAGCTGTCGACGGTGATGCGATCGATGACGCCGACGCCGGGACCGTTCTCGTTCGCAAACAACGCGATCCTTGTCGCGCTTCTCGGGCCACAGCATCTGCTCGATCGAATCCTGGAACGAGCGCATCCGCGCGTCAACCGACGGACTCCACTCGAAATGGCCCGACCGTGTTGTTCTGCAGGAACGGCGCGGTCGACCAGAGGCTGACGAGCGACGCCGGACGGATGTAGCCGCGGCCGCCGGCCGGCAGCGGATAGTCGCATCTCGGCGCCCGTCACCGGATGACGGACTTTGATCGTCCCGACCGACGGCAGCTGCTTGTACGACTCGCGACGAGAAGTTGTCCCAGATGTTGCCGCGGATCGCGTTGGTCGCCGAGCGGGCTGCAGGCGTTGATGCCGAGCAGCGTGATCGGCACGCGCAGCTCGGTCGAGAGGAAGTTGCCCTCGAGAAAGTCATCGCGCGATGACCGTCTTGCGCATCTGCCGTCTTGAACGCGTCGGTCTTGGTCCAGTCCCAGTATCGATTCCACTTCGTCAGGTAGTTCGGGCCCGTTGGCGTTCTCGAGGTCGAGTCCGGCGGGCAGATCAGGCAGCTTGCTCGAGTGGCAACGCGCGCAGCGCTCGGCGAAGACTACCTTGCCGCGCTGGAGCGCCGGCTGGCTGTCCGTCAGTACTGGCCGTCCGTCCGGCGCGTCCTTCAAATGATGTGGATCGGTGCTGGCGAGGAAGAACCGCGCCATGTTCGGCGTCTGCATTTCCGTGGCGCGCCAGTAGACCGAGTTCTTTCCGCCGTCTCGATCGGAATCGGCGAGATCGGCCTGCCGCCGATGAGCGCGACGGAAATGCAGCAGCCACTCTTCGCTGAACAAGCCGATGTTGAGGTAGACGCGATTCAGCGCGCCGAGCGCGCCGACCGAATCGGAACCGTCCTTCAGCACGCGCGGCGTCCACGTCGGTGCTCTGGCCAGACGAAGAACTGCGACAGCGGATCGCTGTGCGGCAACGAAGTCGTTGAACTGCTTGTTGTGCAGCCCGCCGCCGGCGATCGTTTCCTTGCCCCACTTGCTTCGCCTCCATCATCCGCGGCAGCGAGGTGGTAGACCGCGTTCATCGTGCGCGGGTTGTTGATGTTGTCGGTGGAGACGAGCGACGTGTCGAGCGTGCCGGGCCGCGAGACGTGGAGCGACTGGATAGAAGAAGCTGTCCTCGGTCGCTCGTCGCCGCGCCAGTTGAAGACGCGGTCCCACCAGAGCTTACTGCGCGCCGACGTTCGCGCTCAGGTTCTCCCATTTCGGGTTCTCCGGATCGGCGGGCGGCCTGATCGGATTGGGTCCGACGTGACAGAACGCGCACGACATGCCGACGCGGTACGGACGGACGAGACGTGCGATCGAAGTAGTAGGTCGGATCGTTGTAGAAGCGCTCGGAATTCCACTTCGTGCGCGCGTTCTCGTCGAAGTCCGGATTCGGGAACAGCCGCAGGCCGACGATGCCGGTCGGCTCGCCGTAGTACGAGCCGACCGGAACGGTCGTTCCCGCGCGCGCCGATCTTGATGCCCGGATACCTGCTCGCATCGGCGAACGGATCGGGCGGACAGTCGCCGCGATCGCGCACGTCGAGCCAGAGTCCGAAGCGATTCGGATCGGGACCGGTCGGCTTCCTTGAAGCACGGCTCGTTGACGAGTCCGAGATAGCGCCAGCGGTTGTGGCGTCCGCATACGCCGTCTGTGCTGCGTCGGTCGGTCGGATGCGAAGAGATGGTCTTCAGCAGATCGAACGTCCCGAGGCTCGTCGACCGTCAGGCGATCCCAGCAGTCGATCGTCGCCGCCGGTCCAGACCATCCACATGTTGCGGCCCTCGATCTCTCGCTGCGACAACGTCGGGCGCGGCACGTTGTCATCCATGTCGTGGAAGTAATCGGGAGTCGGCAGGACAAGCTGTTCGGGTGTGACGCCGGCGCGCATCGCCTCGTCCTGCACGCGTGCCGGGCCCGCGGTTCGCCGGGACCGCAGCTGAGGACGTTCACGGCGATGATGACCGCGGCAGAGTGCGGCCGCACACCGAGGCATCGAGACTCCTTCCGAACCGTGGGTTGAGCGATGACAAAACTAACCCAAGCGCACCAAAGTGAAAGTGCGCGTGCATGATTTCTGCGCCACGCGGTGGAAAGTCATTGTGCTGGAAATGCGGCTCTGGGTAGCATGCACCGCATGCCGGACATCCTGTTTGACTCACTCCGGTTCCGCAATCTCACCGTCAAGAACCGCATCTTCCGATCGAACATCTCCGGGCGCTTCGACAACTACGACGGCTCCGGCAACCAGGCGCGCATCAACTGGGAAGTCGAAGTTCGCGCAAGGGCGGCGTCGGCGCGATCATCTCGTCGTTCGTGCCGGTGCAGATTCGCGGCCGGATCATGCCGAACTACGCGACGATCGATCAGCGACGAGCGCGATTCCGTTCTGGCGGAAGGTCGGCGAGGCCGTGCACCGAGCACGACTGCAAGTACATCCTGCAGCTCAGTCACGGCGGCCGCCAGCGCGACGTCGCCGGGCATCGAATACCCGACTGGCCTGAGCTCGACCGACAAGCGCTGACCCGCTGCACGGTTTCGAGTGCAAGCGCGATGACGCTTGACCGAGATCAAGGACACGGTCGACGCACTTCGCCGAGGGCGCGCGGCGCGCGCGCGAGGCGGGCCTCGACGGCGTCGAGCTGCACGGCGCCAACGGCTACCTGATCACGCAGTTCCTCAGCTCGGCGATCAACGATCGCAAGGACGAGTACGGCGGCTCGCTCGAAAACCGGGCCCGGTTCGTCATCGACATCGTCAAGGCGATCCGCGCGAAGGTCGGCAACGACTTCCACCTGCAGATGAAGATCAGCGCCGCCGAGCACAACGACGCGCTGCTGTTCCTCAAGCTCGAGGGCGCGGGCAACACCGCTTGACGAGTCGATCCAGGTGTGCAAGTGGCTCGTCGACGCCGGCGTCGGACGCCATCCACGTCTCGACCGGCAGTCTCCTTCCCGCATCCGCGCAACCCGGCCGGCAGCGACCTGCCCGATCGACGTCCTCGCGCAGACCTACGAGCAGCTGGCGTCGCGAGCGGCGACGCACACGCTGCGCAACCTCCTGCTCTTCCAGCGGCGCGGTCACGCGGCCGAGCTGTTCACGCACGCAGTGGATCGACGGCCGGCGTGCCCGCCGGACCAGATCGAGGGCCTGAACCTGCCCGACGCGCGCCAGATCAAGCAGGCGGTCACCGTTCCGGTGCATCTGCACCGGCGGATTCCAGACCGCGTCGTGTCATCCGCCACGCGATCACGCGCGGCGACTGCGACGCCGTGTCAGCATCGCGCGGCCGCTCGTCGCCAACAACGACCTCGTCAAGCAGTTCGCGGCCGGCAAGGATCGCGCTGACAAGCCGTGCACCTACTGCAACAAGTGCCTCGTCCACGTCGTCGAGCACCCGCTCGGATGCTATGAAGAGAGCCGGTTCGCGAGCCGGTGACGAGATGCTGGCGCGAGGTCATGTCGGTGTTCCGCGCCGCCGCCGTTTGCATGATCGGCAAGCATCTCCGTGCTCGCGCCGTTGCCGTCGCGGCGCAGGCGCTTTCTGCGCTCATCATCGTGCTGTGGGTTGATCGTGTCGATCACCATCGGATCGGCCGGTGACCTACGACGCCATCACGGAGCACTTCAGCTACGGATCGATCGGCAGCGAGCCAGGTGTCTCGCTCTTGCGCGCCGGTCGGCGGCGTGCTTCCGCCGCTGTCGGTCTTCACGGCGCTGCCGTCGATCTGCCCCGAGAAGCTGCCCGGCGGGTTACGCGTCGCTCGGCTTCATCGTTCGAGCGCGGACACGACGCTGCCCGTTGGCGTTCGTCGCGCCGCCGCCGCCTCGGAATCGACCACGTCGGACTGAACTGCGCGGTCTGCCACACCGGCACCGTTCGCGACACGCCCGACGTCGACCGCCGCGCGTCGTCCTCGGCATGCCGGCGCATCAGCTCGACCTGCAGGCGCTTCGTCGAGTTCGTGCTCGAATGCACGCTCGACAACCGGACCACGCCGGAATCGGTGGCCGGACGTCTGCAGGCAAAGCGGCGTGTCGGTATCGCTCTTCGAGCGGGTATTGCTGCGATTCGGGCTCATCGATCGCCTGAAGATCCAGACGCTGGCGCTGCGCAACCGCATCGCGCCCATCCTGGGCCGAGCGCGTGCCGCGCTGGGGCCGCGGACGCGTGGATACGTTCAATCCGTATAAGGCCATTCAGTTCAACTGGCAGCTCGATCGAGCTTCCGCACGAGCGAGCTGATCGGCGCGTCCGACTTTCCGTCGCTCTGGAACCAGACGGCCGCGCGAAGGGCATGCACCTGCACTGGGACGGCGACAACGACTCGGTGGACGAACGCAATCTGAGCGCCGCGCTCGGCGCCGGCGTGACGCCGGTGACGGTCGACCACGCATCAATCAAGCGCGTCCGCGACTGGATCTGGACGCTGCCGCCGCCGCGATACCCGTATCCGATCGACACGGCGCTGGCGCGGCGCAGGGCGCAACGCTCTATCAGCACTGCGTCGAACTGCCACGCGGACCACCGCTTCCGGGACGGCGTGAGGGCACCCGGAGCGACGCGGGTCGGTCTGGTCGAGGACATCGATCGAATCGGCACGGATCGGCATCGGCTCGATTCCTATACGGACGTGTTCGCCGCCAACCAGGTACGCGCTCTATCCCGAGTCGGATTACCGCTTCACGCACTTCCGCAAGACGCACGGCTACGCCAACCATCCGCTCGACGGCATCTGGGCTGCGCGCGCCGTACTCTGCACAACGGCTCGGTGCCGACGCTGCTCGATCTGCTGAATGCACCCGCCGGAACGGCCGAAGGTCTTCTATCGCGGATACGACGTGTTCGATCGCGTGAGCGAGTGGGCTTCGTCTCGAACGTGCCGGAAGAAAGAGGGCGTCTGTTCTTTCCAGCATGACGTCTCGGTCTCTGGCAACAGCAACGCCGGCCACGAATACGGCACGTCGCTTCCAGCGGCCGACAAACTCGCCATCGTCGAATATCTCAAGAGTTTCTGATATGGCTGGACGCTGGTTTGGACGTGTCGTCTGGGTGGGCATCGCCAGCAATCTCCTGCTCGCGATACCGACCCTCCTTGTTCCCGCACAGACGATGGCGCGAAGCGGGATACCGGCCGCATCACCGCTGCTGTGGCCGCAGTTTGCGGCGCTGCTCCTGATCCTGCTGAGCATCTTCTACGTGCCGGCGGCTATCGACTTCGCACGCTATCGCATCACCGCGTGGTCCGCCGTCGGCTCGCGCCTGGCCGGCGTGATCTTCTTCGTCGGCTTTCAGCCGCGCGAGTACGCGTGCTCGGCTACTTCGACCTGGTGTTCTTCATCCCGGAGGCGGTGCTGTTGACGCTGGCCTTCAGCGCGCTCGACGCCAATGACCGAACCGATGCAGCGGAACGCGCGCGCACGATCGAACCGCTTTAGGCGATTCGCGACCATCGGCGCGGTTCGTGGCCGTGCTCGTCGTCGCGGGCGGCGTGTTCACGTCACGACCATTTCTTCCGCACCGAGCCGGCGCCGTTCTTTGCGTCCGACGAAGATCACTTCCTTTTGGATCGATCGGAACGGAAGAAACCGACGGTATTCCGCATTGGATCTGGCTGGTACTTCCGAGGGCTGTTCCCGGAATATCTCCCGGCGCCCGGCGGCTGACGCATCGCTCGGCATGCTCGCGAAAGACGGCCACGAGGATGCCCGTCGGGTTGTCGAAGGTAACCATCGGCTTCGAGCGCGTCGGCATCAACTGCGCCATCTGCCATACGGGCAGCTACCGCCTGCACGCCTGGCGATCCGCCGACGATTGTGGCCACGGCACCGTCGCATCAGATGGCGCCGCAGCTCTACGTGCGATTCCTCATCGCGTGTGCGTCCGATCCGCGGTTCACTGCCGACAACATCATGGCGGAGATTGCGAAGAACTACGCGCTGCCGCCGTCGGATCGGATGGTCTACCGGATGATCATTCCCTTCACGCGACGCGCGATCCTGCGGCTCAAAGATCAGGACGCATGGATGAACGACCGGCCCGACTGGGGCAAGCGGACGCATCGATCCATTCAACCCGGTCAAGTTCCGCACGCTTCGGCAACCTGTTGACGCGACCATCGGCAACTCCGACATGCAGCCGGTCTGGAATCTGAACGCGCACGCGGGGTACGTCTATCACTGGGACGGGTTGAACACGAACCTGCAGGAGGTCGTGCTCTCGTCCGCTATCGGCGATGGCGCGACGACGAAGTGGGTTGACCGCGACTACGGCAGGTGGAACGGCACCGATCCGCACACGATGTCGAGCCTGCGACGCATTCAGAACTACATTGGCACGGTGAAGCCGCCGGCATATCCGTTGCCGATCGATCCAGACGCTTGCGGCTGCTGGCGCCTCGGTGTTGCCAGGGCGCGTGCGCCTCGTGCCACGCGTTCGGTGGCGCGCGCACCGGCACGCTGATTGACACCACGGAGGTGGGCACCGACCCGCATCGACTCGCGATGTGGACGCCTGCATCCGGCTGCCGCGTACAACGCCTACGGCAACGGCGCACCATGGAAGTTCTCGCACTTCCGCAGCACCAAGGCAGTACATCGGTGCCGCTGGACGGACTATGGCTCCGGGCGCCATTCTGCATAACGGATCGGTTCCGTCGCTCGCCGGACCTGCTCGAGCCCGTCGACAAGCGCGCCACGCCTGTTCTGGCGCGGATACGACGTCTTCGACGACGGTACGCGCGTCGGTTTTGAATCGATGAGCGCTGAAGCGAAACGGATCGGCACGCCGTTCGACGTAACGAAGCCGGGCAACAGCAACGCCGGCCACACATACGGCACGATGCTGGCCCCTGATCAGAAGCGCGCGCTGCTCGATACCTGAAATCGCTCTAGGTCGTGGAGCGGCTCAGGCCGGGCGTTGCGCCGCGGCGACAATCGCACCAAACTCCGCCGGCGAAATGGTTCCGGCATTCATTTGCGCAAACGCGTCCATGGCCGGCTGGTTGCCGTGGATCGCGCTGAACATCTGTTGCATCTGCGGCGGGGGCGGTTCCAGCGTGGCGAGTTGACAGGTGAACTCGTACGTCCCGAGCACATGCTCGTCGCGGCTGCGCTGGTAATCGCGCATCGCCTCGTCAAACGGACGTGAGCCGCTGAAGGTTTCATGCAACGCGGTCGCGCAGCGTTCGGCATCTCGGAACCCGTCGTTGATGCCCTGCGCGGTGATCGGGTCGCGGTTGTACCCGGCGTCGCCGACCAGCGCCCAGCCCGGCCCGTACGGCTTGCGAAAGAAATTCTGGACGGCGGCGCCCGCAAATGGGGCTTCACGCCTGGCGCCCCGCAGACGATCGGCGAACGCCGGGGCAAGATCGAACAGTTTCAGGAAGTTGCCCTCCACATCCCTCTTGTTCGTTTCGAACTCCGCGTACGGCCACCCTCCAACGGTCATCGTCAAGCCGTCGTGGGTCGGGGCGGCGGCGAACCCGCGATAGCGGGCGGATATAGGTTTCGAATCGATCGTCGACGGGAAGATTGCTCCAATAGGTGTAGTAGGCGGCGAGCAGCGGCGGCTTTTCGTTATGCTGTTCGGGCCGGACGGCCTCCCGCGACGCGTGAATATCGTCCGTCCGCGCCGATGACGACCCGGCCTGCCTCGCGAATCGCCGCTCCGCCGGGCGACCGGCCTTGTATTCCAACCACGCGTCCGTCTTCGATGAGAACCTCCTCGACGGTGAAACCTTCGCGAATCTCGGCACCGGCCTCTGCGGCCGCGTCGACAAGCAACTTATCCAGCACGGTGCGGCGCGGGCGATGCAGCGATCGGAGACTCTTTCGTGCCGGGCGTTCCGGAGAGCGTAAAGGGACCGAAATCGTAGGTGTAGCGTCTGAATAGGCGGGACAGCCGGTCGCCGTAAGGCGATTGAGAAGTCCCCACCGCCTGAGTGCGGCGACCGCGAGCGGCTGCACCACGTGAGTCGATACCGTGTCGCTCGGGAACGTCGCGCGATCCACCACGAGCACTCGGCAACCCTTTCGAGCCATTAGCATCGCCAGCGGCGAACCCGGCGCAGCGCGCGCCTACGATAATCGCGTCGTATACCTGCGGCATTTCAGGGACCCCTTCCGAGTCAATTCCATTCGATGACGGCTTCTGCTTCTACCACAGCGCTCGAACGGTCGCGCAGTCAATCGTCGACTGGTTGAGCCGCCGCGATTCCAGGAACCGCAGCATGTCGTTGTTCCGCCAGGCCACCGCTCCGCACCACAGCACGTCGGGTAATTGCGCGCGTCGATCGTCGCGCCATGTTCGAGCAGCATCTCGACCGGACCGGTTCGAAGCGCGCCGTCGCCGCTTCGAGCGGCGTCATCGTGCTCTCGCGGTTGCGAACGATGCCGGCGCGAAGGCGCGATGGCGCGTTCGGATCGACTCCGCTGCGAAGCAGCCGCGCGGCATCCGCGTAACTTGCAACCGCCGTTGCCTCCGACAACGTCATCGTCCGGCCATCAAAGCCGCGAGGAAGTCCGGACGGCCGCGGCGGCGAGCCACACGACGCAGAACACAACCCACACCGCTGGAGGAACCGCGATGGCGAGCAGGAACCATTCGTGATGCGACCGCTTCATCGGAACCATTGATCGAGTCGGGGCGAAAGGAGGTACGGATTCACGGTCGTGTGTTCAAGCGCGTCCTCGCGCAGCTGCTGCACGAGCGCTTTGCCGGCACCCGTTGTAGGGAGACGATTGCTGTTTCACCAGCCAGTCATCCACAAACACCCACTCGTTCCGGTCATAGAACGTCATCACGATTCATCTGATAGTGAAGTCCTCCGGTTCGGATGACCCATCCAGACGATGTGACCGCGAGCGCAAGGCCGATCGCGGCGAACTGGCCCGCACTCAAGCGCCATCGATCAACGCGCGACAGAAGCGGACGCGACCGCCGCAGAATGCGGCGAGCGCGTAGAACGTCCCGGCAGGACCCATGATTTCGTCCTTGGTGTAGCCATAGCTGATGACCGCGTTGGCGACAATCACGGCAACGGAGACGAATACGAGCTGATCATCCCGCTCGAGGGTAAACGCCGCCACAGCCGGGCGCGGGTTGCGACAAACGATCCAATCGCCGCAGTCGTCACGATTGACGACACGACGTTGACGATCGTGCCGGCGGCGATCCTTCCACGCGCGATCTCCGCCGGGATCGTCCAGATGCCTGCGCGAGGTTCCGAGAACAGCACCGTCAGGATCGACGAGACGACGTTGTACGCGTAGAAGCCGTACGGCCACGCGCCGAAGCGGCGCTGGAGCTCGTCGGGACCCACCTGCCGCAGACCGAAGCCCGAGCTGCGCTCCGACAGGGCGGGAACGCCGGTGCGCAGATATCCGAAACGCAAGGCCAGGTACGCCAGCCGCGAGAAGTGTCACGACGAGGAGGGCACGGCGCGTGAGATGCCGCGGGCGCCTGTCGAGCCGGGCCGCGACGATCACGACCCAGACCAGCAGCCCGGATTCCACCGTGAATGCCGCCGCGAGAAACGTCGACGACGCCGCGATGTCGACCCACCTGCCGCCTTTCGACCGGGACAGCACCAGTGCCAGCAAACAGAACGCAACGACCTCGAGCGAGTGGTTGACTGGATAGGCCTCCCACACCGTTCCCTGAACGTGTGCAGCCCCATCAAGACCATCAACGCAAAGAGCAGCGCGGCTACGCGGCTCGCGAATTGACCTCGAGTGCGAGAAGGAACAGCGCGAACACGACGATCACCATCGCCGCCTGAAAACCTTTGAACGCGAGAAAGTAATGACCGTGTCGAGAGCTCGAGGAGCGCCTGGATCTGCGCCGCGCGCGCAGCGGACGGAAATAACCGGCCGTCGGTGGCGCCGGCGGCTGAACGCGGCGACTACCGAGGAGATGCGCTGCGCGTCGAGCATCGGCACGAGGCTGTCGGTGACCTGCAGCGGAATCCCGAGGACGCTGTAGCAGACAGTCGCGGCCATGATCGCGGTGACGAGTCCACGCGATGAGCCCTCGAGCGGCGCGGAACCGGCCGGGTCCGCGGAATCAGCGAAGCTCACGCCACAGCTCCAGCAGTTCTCGAAACGCGCGAACAATCACGCGAGGGTTTCCGCCGGTCGGCTGGCCCGGTCTCGCGAGGATAGTGATGGACCCCGACCTCCGTCACCGTCGCGCCAAGCTTGCGCGCCCGCGCCAGCATCTCGACGTTGATCAGCGCGCCAGTGCTGCGCAGCTGCGGAAGCAGCCGCTCGACGCAGATCGCGGCGATAGACCTTGAAGCCGCAATTGACGTCTCGCACCGGGATGTTGAAGAGCAATCTGGCCAGCACGGTTGCATGAACGCATACAACCTGCGGACGACGGGGTCGTGGCGCGCGATGCGGTAGCCGCTCACGATATCGAACTCGTCGAAGTGCCCGGAGCAGCACGGACAGTTCGCCGAGATCGAACTGGTTGTCGCCGTCGGCAAGGACGACGAGCGGATACTGTCGCCGCCGCGAAGCCGCTGCGCAGCGCGGCGCCATACCCGCGATTGACTGGATGGTGAACGACGCGGACGCGCGGATTCGCCGCGGCAAGACGATCGGCGATCGCTGCCGGTCCGGTCACGACCGCCGTCGTCGACGACGATCACCTCAGTAGCGATCGGTCACGCCCGCGAGCACCGCGACCGCGGACGTGACGGCCTGTTCGATATTCGCCTCTCCTCGTTGTATCGGAAAGAACAACGAGAGGGCGTCGGGAGATCTGATCTGGTCCGTCAGAGTCCGCTCATGTTGCGGAACCTCTGCACGCGCTTGCCCTGCACCTCCGCGGTATAGATGTTCCCCTTGCTGTCGATCGCCAGGTTGTGGAGATTCATGAACTGCCGAGATTGGTTCCGACGCGCCCGCCATCGGCGACGATCGCGCCGTCGCTGCGGCGCACGACGTGGAACTCGCCGTTCGGATCGTCGGAGACGATGAAATAGGCTCTGCGCCGCGTCGGGCCACAGCATCGTCGAGCCAACGGAGCCGGGCAGGCCGTCTTTCAACACGACGTATTCGCGCACGAACGTCCCGTCCTTGCGGAACACCTGGGCGCGGTTGTTCGCCGCGATCCGAGACGAAGACCAGTCCGTCCTTCGTCAGGCGGATGCCGTGCACCGGGTTGGCGAACTGCTGCGCCGGCGGCGCTTTCGGATCGTAGGTAAGCTTGTCGTCCGTCGGCGGCTTGCCGTAGGCGCCCCACATCCGCTTGAACGCGCCGGTCGCGGCGTCGAAGACGATGACGCGGTGGTTGAAGTAGCCGTCGGCGACATACAGCTCGTTGGTCGCGGGATCGACCACCATGTCGGCGGCGCGTCCGAGCTGCGTCGTGTCCTGCTGCTGTTGGTCATCGGGCCGGACTTGCCGATCTGCAGCACGAACTTTCCGGCGCGCGTGAACTTCAGGACCATCCCGTCGGTCATGCCGTTGCCGGCCGACCCAGACGAAGTTGTTGTGATCAACGAAGACGCCGTGCTCGTTGGCCGGCCAGTCGTGCCCTGGCCGGGCCCGCCCCACGCCTGCACGACATTACCGTCCTGGTCGAACTCGACGACGGAAGGCGCGGGCTTGCAGCACTTGACGTTGGGCGTCGTCGAGGCGCGCTTCTCGCGGGCGTCGAGGGTGCCGGGGCGCTGGTTGACCCAGATGTGGTCCTGCGCATCGACGAAGATCCCGCCGATCTGGCCGAAGATCCACTGGTTCGGCAGCGTTTTCGGCCACGACGGGTCGATCTGGAATTTCGGGATCGCGGTCCGCGGTGAACGCCGGCCGAGCCATCGCCAGCCGCGATGAGGCCGATGAGCGCGATGTTGCGAACGAGCCTTGCCATCAGTGCCTCCTGTCATTGACGAGACGAATGGGTGGGATTATACGTATGCACGCGGACATTTCAGAAGGAGAGGCGATGAGCAATATCACCCTGAGGGTGAACGGACGCGCACACACCGTGGACGTCGAACCCTCGACGCCGCTGCTCTATATCCTTCGCAACGACCTCGGCCTGCAGGGGCCGCACTTCGGCTGCGGCCTCGGCCAGTGCGGCGCGTGCACGGTGATCATCAACGGCGCCGCGGTGCGCTCGTGCATCACGCCGACCTCCAGCGTCAAGGGCGAGGTCACCACGCTCGAAGGGCTCGGCCCAGAACGGCAAGCTCCATCCGCTGCAGCAGGCCTGGATCGACGAGCAGGTGCCGCAGTGCGGCTTCTGCCAGAACGGCCAGATCATGACCGCCAAGGCGATGCTCGACAAGAATCCGCACCCGACCGACGAACAGATTCGCCAGGGCATGGCGGGGACGTTGTGCCGGTGCATGACGTACTACCGCATCCAGGCGGCCATCAAGCGCGTGGCAGGGAGGAACGCATGAGTTCCGCCGCGACTTCCTCAAAACGTCGGGCATGCTCATCGTCGGCGTCAGCGCGCGGCGCGATCGTCGGGCCGTTCGCGATCGACGTCGAGCGCCCAGGCGCGCGGGCCTCTATCCGGATCCCGACTTCCGCCAGCTCGATTCGTGGATCGTCATTCACCAGGACAACACCGCGACGTTCTACGTCGGCAAGACGGACTGCGGCCAGGGCACCGGCACCGCGTTCCGCCAGATGATGTCCGACGAGCTCGACATCGCCTACAAAGACACGACCTGCGTCATGGGAACGACCGACATCACGGTCGACCAGGGCGGGTCGGGCGGATCGGACGCGATTCAGACCGACGGCTGGCCGATGCGGCGCGTGGCAGCGGAAGCGCGGCGCGTGCTGCTCGAGATGGCGTCGCAGCGGTTCGGCGTGCCGGTCGCGGCGCTCGCGGTCAGCGACGCGGTGATCACCGTGAAGGCGGATCCGTCGAAGCGCGATCACCTACGGCGAGCTGATCGGCGGCAAGAGGTTCAACGTGCGCGCTGACCGGCAGCAACATCGACGCGACGACCGGCGTGGCGAAGGTCAAGCCGGTGCAGGAGCTGAAGATCGTCGGCCAGTCGCCGCAGCGCTACGACATCCCGGCCAAGGTTGACGGCTCGCTCAAGTGGGCCGTCGACGTGAAGCTTCCGGGAATGGTGCACGCGCGGAACGTGAAGCCACCGGTGGCCGGCGCGAAGCTGGTGCAGCATCGACGAGTCGTCCGTGCGAAACCTTCCCGGCTTCGTGAAGGTCGTCAGCAAGGGCAACTACGTCGCGGTCGTGTGCGAGCGCGAAGAGCAGGCGATCGCGCGCGGCGAAGCAGCTGAAGGCGAACTGGCAGAAGCCGGCCACGCCGCAGCTGCCGGACGGCTCGGACGGCCTCTTCAAGTACATGCGATCGACGACGCCGACGTCGAGCCAGACGCCGATCAACATCGGCAACGTCGATGGCGCGTTCGCCAGCGCCGCGAAGATCGATCGAAGCCGACTACGAGATGCCCTTCCAGGGCACAACTCCATCGGCCCTGCGCACGCGGTCGCCGATCCGTCGAACGGCCAGATGACCATCTATTCCAACGACATGAAGTCATACGGCATGCGCAACGGCGTCGCCACCTTCCTCGGCATCCCGCGCGAGCAGGTGCGCGTCATGTGGATGGAAGGGCCGCAGGGCTACGGCCGCACCGCCGCGGACGATGCCGGGTTCGAGGCGGCGTACATCGCGAAGGAGCTCGGTCGCCCGGTGCGCATGCAGTGGATGCGCGACGAAGAGCAGGCGTGGGACACGAAGGGCCCGGCGTTCACCTTCAGGATCCGCGGCGCGCTCGACGCGCAGGGCCACATGACCGCGCTCGACTACGCTGCGCGATCCGCCGACTACAACCACCTCGGATACAACGAACCCGACACCGTGCTGATCGCGCAGCTGTTCGGACAGCGGCGCGACAAGCCGGCAGCGGGCAGCTCCGCGTTTCCGAATGACATGTACGAAATCCCGAACCGGCGGACGCTGCTCGAGGTCGTCGGGCTGCCGCTCGCTCTGGGAAACGCCGTTGCGCACCGGCAACCTGCGCGATCCGAACGGGCCGCAGTCCACCTTCGCGGCCGAGTCGTTCATCGACGAGATGGCATTCGCGGCGAAAGCCGACCCGCTCGAGTTCCGTCTGCGGATGCTGATGGCAGGCACCGGCGACGACGGCGGCTTCAAGCGCGCGCGCTCGATCGCGGTGCTCAAGGCCGCGGCCGACAAATACGGGTGGCAGCCGCGGCCGGCGCCGAACCCGAATCGCGGCACCGGCGACATCCTTGACGGGACGCGGTGTCGCCTACGCGTTCCGCAACCAGACGGTCATTGCGCAGATTGCCGAAGTCGAGGTGAATCGGAAGACCGGACGCGTGTGGGTCAAGCGCGTTGTCGTTGGACACGACTGCGGCCTGGTGATCAACCCGGAGGCGCTGCATCGCACCATCGACGGCGCCACGCAGCACGGCATCAGTCGCGCGCTCTACGAGGAGGTCGCGTTCGATACCGAGAAGGTGTTGAGCCGGGATTGGGTGACCCACCCGACGCTCACCCATATGGATGCGCCTGCGCAGATCGACGTCGTCCTGGTCAACGGCGACCCGAATCCGAACCGCCCCGACCTGCCGCCCTACGGCGCCGGCGAGGCGGCGATGAAGCCGATGATCGCTGCGGTCGCCAACGCGATCTTCGACGCGACGGGCGTTCGCCTCCGCCGGGTGCCGTTCAGAAAGGAGCGGGTGCTGGCCGCGCTCAACGCCGCCAACGTGTGAACATACCGCGTCCTCGAAACCGCCATCGGAGGCCTGCTGCTCGCGCGCGATGCCGCAGGTCTCCGCCTGATTCATTTCCAGAACGGACGGAATGTCGAGCGCCCTGCACCCGGGTGGGAGCAGCGAGACGACGCGTTCGACGACGTCGCGTGCAGCAGTTGATGGAGTACTCGACGGGCGCCGCCGTCAATTCGATCTACCGCTGGCGCCCAACGGCACGCCGTTCCAGCAGCGCGTCTGGAAGGCGCTGCTCGATATTCCTATGGCGAGACGATTTCGTACGGCGAGCTGGCCGCGCGCATTGGCCGGCGGTCAGCGTCCCGGGCGGTCGGTCTCGCCAACGGCAGCAACCCCCTGCCGATCGTCATTCCCTGTCATCGCGTGATCGGCAGCAACGGCAAGCTCACCGGCTACGGCGGCGGGCTGGCGATCAGGAACGTCTGTTGGCGCTGGAGCGCGTGCGCGCGGGCTGTTCAACTCCCCATGAAGACAGAGCGCGGCGGCCGATGGTGAAGAAGCAGGCCACCCTCGTGGCCGAGCGTCCACATCCATCCGAGCTGCGCCAGCCATCCCTCGACGGTCCAGTTGTCGGTTGCCGGTGCAAACACGTCGTCCGGTTCATCGCCAGCGACAGCGCTCGGATAGCTCCTCACGTCGCTCGACGTTGTTCTCGGCGAACCACCGCTGTACCTCGGCGAGCGTGTGGCAGTGCTCTTCCGGATGCTGATACTGATCGCGAAGCCACGCCTCGCGGCGAGCCGGCTCGCTGCCGCGCTCTCGCGCAACACGGGATCGAACGGGACGAAACGGAATCCCGACAACCTCGCCGCGACGCGACGTAGCCGCGACGGCACACGCGCGAAGGCGTTATAGACGCCGAGCACGATCATTCCGCCGGGGCGCGCCAGCGCCGCGAGACGCGCGAAGGAGGCGCGCGGGTCGGGCGTGTGGTGCAGCACTCCTGACGAATAGACAACGTCGAACGCACCCGCCGTCAGGCCGGGCCTGCGAAGATCGGTCTCGACAAACGTCACGCGCTCGAGCCGAAGCGCCGCGCCGCCGCGGCGCCGAGCAGCAGCGACGCACGCGTCAGATCGGCGCCGACAACGACGCGATCGGCGCGTGCCAGATACAACGACATCTGGCCCGTCCCGCAGCCGATGTCGGCGATCCGCGCATCGCCGGGAATCGCTCGATCGAGCAGGCGCGCGAACACGCTTCGCTCCGCTCGTGTTCGGAGGGCCTGCAGGCTGTCGCGCGGCGGATATCCCGGAAAGGGCGCGTGCTGATAGAAGCGCCGGACCGCCTCGGTGCGGCTGTCCATCGATCAAAAGATGGCGTAGATGAACGGCGCCAGCGCCTCGACGGTCGTCGCGAGGATCAGGATCAGACCGAACACGCACAAGAACACCGCCAGCGGCAACGAGCCAGCGTTTGCCGGAGTCGCGCCTCAGAGTCCACGGGCGAGATCCGCAGATCGAGCCGCCCGCGGTCGCGAGCATGATCAGGCGGCGCCTGATGCCGCTGCGCTTTGCGAGCATGCAATCTCCTCCTCGAGCGGAACCGGCCGTGCCGACGCGCGCTTGGTCACGCACGCCGAGCCGGCGACGAGCATGTCGATCCCGGAACGCCTGAACGTCGAGTAACCCTCGAGCGCGCGGTTGACGATCGGCTCGCCGGCGACGTTGAACGACGTGTTGAGCAGCACCGGTACGCCCGTCCGCCGCCCATAGGCCTCGAGCAGTCCGCACAAACGCGGCGCCATGTCGCGATCGAACGGCCTGGAGCCGCGCCGAGCCATCGACATGGGTGACGGCCGCGAGCGCCGACCGCCACTCGGGGCGCACCGGAAAGACGCCAGACATGAAGCGCGCCAGCCGCAGACCGCCGGGCGGCAGATCGAAATAGCGGTCGGCCGCGTCGAGCGTTGTGACCGGCGCGAACGGCCGGAACTCTTCCGGTACTTGATGTCCCGATTGAGACGGTCACGCATCTCGCTCGAATGCGGCGCGGCCAGAATGCTGCGATGGCCGAGCGCGCGCGGGCCGAACTCCGACGCGCCGTCCATCCAGCCGACGATGCGGCCGGCGGCGAGCTCGCGGGCGACGCGATCGAGCAACGCTGGCTCGTCGAGCTCTTCGACGACCTGGCCATCCTCGCGCGCGGCGCGTGCAAGCTCCTGCGCGTCGACGCGCGGACCCCAGAACGGATGATCGGGCACGTCACGGTCCGCGTTCCGGAAGTAGATGCGATCGGCATAGAGCGCCGCGCCCAGCGCGCACCCGGCGTCGCCTGGCGCGGGCGGCACGAACACGCGTTCGAATCCGGATTCGGCGAGGATGCGTGCGTTAGCGAGGCCGTTGAGCGCGACGCCACCGCCAAGACACAAGTCGCGCAGTCCGGTCTCGCGCTGGAGGGTGCGCGTCATGTCGACCAGGGTGTCCTCGAGCACGCGCTGGACGCTCGCGGCGCAATCGGCGAAGCGGCGTCCTTCGGCGGTCTCGAGATCGATCGGGTCGTGACGGCTGCGCGGCGGCCCGAACAGATCGATGAACCGGGACGAATACGATCGAGCCGCGGTCGTGTGGTAATCGAAATACTCGGACGCGAGCACGAAGGCGCCATCCGGCGTGCGACGAATCGAGCTTCCGCACCTGCTCGGTCATCGTCGGACGCCCGTAGGCGGCCAGGCCCATGACCTGTACTCGTCCTCGTTGACCGCGAAGCCGAGATACGCGGTGAAGGTCGAGTACAGCATGCCGAGCGAATGCGGGTAGCGGATCTCACGGAGCAGCGTGATCGCCGCCGGCGCATCGTGGCGGCGCTCGCCGTGGCCGACGGTCAGGGTCGCCCACTCGCCGACGCCGTCGGCGGTCAGAATCGCCGCGCGCCGCGTCGGCGCGGTGAGAAACGCGGCGGCGGCGTGCGACGCGTGGTGCGACGTGAAGAAGATCTTCGACCGCGGCACGCCGAGGTGCGATGCGACGATGCCGCGCACCCATACCTTTTCGCCGAGCGAGTTCTTGATCGCCTGCGGAAACGAACGCCACGAGCGGGGAAACGATCGCAGCGCGCACGTCAGGATGCGCTCGAACTTCAGCATGCTGCGTTCGTAGAAGACCACCGCATCGAGCTCCGCCGGATCGATCGCCGCCTCGTTCAGGCACCATTCGATCGCGCCTGCCGGAAACCCGGCGTCGTTCTTGTGCCGCGACAGCCGCTCTTCCTGGACGGCGCACACCGGCACGCCGTCGACGACAAGCGCGGCGGCCGAATCGTGATAGTGGGCGGAAATGCCGAGGATCTTCATTCTCAATGCTGGCTCGTGGGCGATTCGATGCGGTCGCGCGAGATCGGCACCCAGCCCGGCGACTCGCGCCTCTCGGCGCGGCTGCGCCATCCACGCGAATGGTGGAAGAAGAATGAAATACATGAATCGTCAGCATCGCGGTGCCGAACACGCCGGCAACTGACCGCCGCGAGGCGCAGGTACCCGTTTCCACAGGCGGCTCGCGCGCGCCGCCACACGTGGCGACGGTACGACGCCGGTGAGATGCGCGCGAGCTGCGTGTAGGTGTAGTTCATGTGAAAGACTTCGTCGCGCAGAATCTCTTCGAAGATGGCGCGAGTCGGTGGATCGTCGTCGACGACCTCGCGATAGATCGCGAAGCGGCCGGCGGCCGCTTTTTCCGCAATATGGAGAAAGGCGAGCAGACGATGATCGGGTTCGCCCTCGATGGTCAGATCGTCGAGGCCGTGGCCGCCGGGAAGCGGCGTCGCGTTGAACAGTCCGCTGAAACGAGCGGGCGAGTGCGGAGGAGCGCCGCGCTGCGCTGACGGAACAGATCGGCGTGATGCAGCTCGTCGATCGCGTGCGCGAGATAGAGCGCCGCAGCAGCGGATCGGGCGTCAGCTCCGCGGCGCGCAGGATGTCGCGGCCGCCGTCGCCTTCGACTTCACCGAACGCGATCAGCTTGCGCACGCGGCGATCGAAGTCGCCCCACACCCACCGGTGAAGCGGCTGAAGCATCCGATCGACGAGCGCGCCAGGTGACGCAGCCATCTCGAAGGCGCGAAGGGTAGCATAGCGTCGCGACACTGTGAATCAGATCGCTTCGTCATGTCCCCGCGTGCCGCGATCCGAAAGTGCGGTTACGCGTTACGTCGCTGAGCTTGCCAGTCGCAGCGATCGGTGTCGTATGCATCGCGATCGCGATCGGCGCGAATCAGCGCTGGCTCGATCGTCATTTCCTTCCATCGTTTCTCTGGCCGCGTCACTGGTACACGCTGATCGAGACATCCGTTCGCGTCGGCCTCGGCGCACTTGGCGCGTGGATCGCGACCGGCGCGCATGCGCGTGCCGGCCGGTTCGCTCATCGTGAGCCCGCGCTCGCGCTGAGCATCGGACTTGCGATCGGCCTCGCATTCGGCGCCGGCGAAGTCGCGCTCAAGCTACGTGAAAGTCCAGCCGGCAGAATGGCTGTTCCCCGACGAAGAACCGCGGCGTCTGCCAGACTCGCGGCTCGGATGGACGTTTGTCCCCTCGCGCTCCGGCCACAAGACGATTGGCGGGCGAGACATCACCTATACGTTCGACGCGCACGGTTATCGCGTTCGAAGCCTGGATGAACCGGTCGATCTCGAACGGCCTTCGATTCTCTTCGCGGGCGAATCGGTGATGGTCGGCGAAGGACTGACGTGGGACGAGAGCATCGCGGCGCAGGTGGGCGCCACGCTGGGCATCAGAGCGCAAACATCGCCGTCCACGGCTACAGCACCGATCAGGCGTACCTGAGGCTCGAGCATGAACTTCCGCGCTTCCGCCGCCCGGTCGCGGTGGTTTCGTTATTCATGACGGGACTGTTCGGCCGGAACCTCGATCACGACCGCCCGCATCTCGACCCCGGACTTGTGTGGCGCCCGGCGTTCCCGCGCGCTCGCCTGAGGGCGCTCGCGCAAGTGTTCGTCCCGTATCGGACCAATGCGTCAATCGACAACGGCCTGCGAGTGACGCGCGAAGTGCTTCGCGCGACCGCGGCGCTCGCCGCGGCACGTGGCGCGACGCCGATCATCCTCGTGCCGCAGTTCGGCCACGACGACGAACGTGATCAGGCGCTGCGGCGCGGCATTTTCGACGGGACCGGGTTGTCGTGCGTGTTCGTGGAGATCGATCCGGCCTGGCGCATCCCGTGGGATCGCCATCCCGACGCACGTGCCGCCCGCGCGATCGCGGAGCAGGTCGCGGCCTCTATTCGAGACGCACGAGACCACGCCGCGTCGCGACCTTGATCGCTTCGGTGCGGCTCGTCACGCCCAACTTCTCGAACAGGTGACCGAGGTGCGTCTTGACGGTGCGCTCGCTGATATCGAGCGCGCTGGCAATTTCCTTGTTCGCCTTTCCGTCGGCCATCAGCCTCAGCGCGGCCATCTCTCGTGGTGTGAGCTGGACGCGGGTGACGCCCTCGGCGAGCTTCGCGGCCGCGGCAGGCGCGATGTACGTCTTGCCGGCCAGCACGTCGCGGATGCAGCCGATGAGATCGTCCGCGGAAATATCTTTCAGTACATACGCCTTTGCACCTGCCTTCAGCGCGCGCGAAATCTCATCGTCGGTGTCGTAGGTGGTCAGGACGATGACCCGTGCACGCGCATCGCGCTCGCGAATTCGCCGGACGACCTCGACACCTTCCATCAGCGGCATGCGCAGATCGAGGCAGCGTCACATCCGGCTGGTGCCGTTCGTGCGCCTCGATGGCCTCGACGCCATCGCCGGCTTCCGCCACCACGCGAAGGTCGGGCTCCTGGTTGATGATGTTCGCGACGCCCGTCCGGAGCAGCGCGTGATCGTCGACGACAAGGACCGTCGCCTTGTTCGCGCCGGCCGTGGCCTCAGCCGGCAACGCATACCTGCGCTGGCAGGTTCGACGGCTCCCACGCGAGCACGACTTCGGTTCCGCTCCGCGGCGCCGTGACGATGGTCAAGGATGCGCCGATGCGCTCGGCGCGCTCCTGCATGCTGGTCATGCCGAAACCGGTGGACGACTGATCGCCCATGATCCCGCGTCCATCATCGGCGACCGACAGCCGGACTCCGATCGATCGCACGGTCGCCGCATGGACGGTGATGCGCCGCGCGCGCGAGTGACGTACGGCGTTGGTCAGCGCCTCCTGCGCGATGCCGAGCAGCTCTCGCTCCACCATGTCGCCGAGCCGCGGCAGCTCCTCGACGCTCACATCGATCGGCACCGTCGTCGTGCGCTGCGCGGTTCCGGCGATTCGTTTCAAGGCCGCCGCGACTTCCTCGCCGTTGCTCACGTTCGGACGGAGCGTGCCTACCGAACGTCTCGCTTCCGCCAGGTGCGTACGGGCCAGCTCCACCGCGGTGTCGAGCTTCCCCGAGACGCCCGGCGGCACAAAGCAGGCCTCTCGTTTCGCACCCTGAAGCTGCATCAGGATGGCCGCGAATCCCTGCGCGAGGTTGTCATGGATATCGCGCGCGAGCCTGTTGCGCTCTTCGAGGATCGCCTTCCGCCGCTCCTCGACGCGGCTCTGCTCGACAACGCGGCTGTGATGCAGTGCCAGCGCCGCCTGGCGCGCCACGGCCTCGATGATCACGATGCGCCACCAGTGATTCTCGCAATCGGGAATGCGTGGCGTCGACATCGTCATCCACCCGAGCATGCGGCCGCCAAGCACCATCGGCGTCGCGACCATCGCGTCCCACTCCATCAGGCGGCTGAACTCTCGAATCGCGGCGGGCAGGCGCGCGTCGTCATTGGCGTACTCGATCGTCTGGCTCCATCCCGGCGTATACGCAACAAGGTGATCGGCCATGGCCGTGCACGGCAACGTCGTCCCTTCGTTTTCCGCGCTCCGCATCTTCGCCGCGAACATCTGCGGCGTCACGAGTTGATCCCTGACATACGCCATCCACAGCGTGCACCGCTCGAGACCATCGTCGAGCAGCCACACGCCGCACGTATGACTCTCACCGTCTTCGACCATCGTCTTCGTCAGCGCGCCGAAGAAGCCTTCGACGTCCGGCTCGCGCACCAACAGATCGAGCGCGTGCTGGACGACGTGGGTCTGCATCTTCGCGATGCACTCCGCGCGGCCGCGCGCGGCGGCCTCTCGAATGAGCGCCGCGCGCAGCACCTCGGGATCGTTCGACGCGGCCTCCTGCGGCCGCGACGGCCTGTGCTCTGTGCACTGCGAATCGTTGTTGGTCATTTGCGTTTCCTGCCCACTGAAATTATCCGGCAGATCTCGTCGCGGATCGACCTCTTCCTCGCAGTCCGCAAGGACGAGCGCCGCATCGTCCAAAAGTCGTAGATCGCGATCGCCCGCATGACGCACGTGCACGTCGCGCGCATGCCGCATCGCCTCATCGACCTCCTGCCGGATTGTGAATGCATGCACCGAAGTTCACAGTTGCGAAGTCCTAGAGAACGAAAAAAGGAGATCAGTCATGACACGTTTCATCGCAGTGCTGTTCACGGTCGTCGGTGTGTTGGGTGCCTCACAGGTGTACGCGCAGGAATCAGCGGCGGGTCCCGGCCCCGTCGTGGTGACCATCATTCCGGGAGGCGCCACGTTCTTCACGGAGGGGAAGGATACGAAGGGACCGAGCTTCGGCAATTACGACCTCGGCGCAGGCGTCACGGTCAACTTCAATCGATTCGTCGGAGTCGAGGGCGAGGTCAGCGGCGCGCTCGGCATCACGCAGGACCTGACGTTCACCAGCGGAACGTCGAACCTCAAGACGCCGAACCTTCTGAACTACAGCGGCAACCTCGTCGTCTCCGCGCCGAACAAGAGCTCGGTCGTTCCGTGCGTGACGGGTGGCGTCGGCGGCATGAGCGTCTTCGAAAAGCAGGAGCTCGGCATCATCGGCACCCAGACGTTCCTCACGAGCAACGTTGGCGGCGGCGTCAACTGGTACGCGGGCCGCTGGGGACTCCGCGGCGACTACCGCTTCATCGCGATCAGGTCGAACGATGACTCGCCGGCGTTCTTCGGACAGGAGACCCGTTACGGCCATCGCGTCTACGCCGGAGTGCTGTTGAACCTTGGCCGGTGACGGATGTCGATCGGCGCACGTCGTATTCGACTTACGTAGTGGAGGACGAGAAATACATGGCTAAGCGGATGTTCGTGATGCTCACCGTGACGCTTCTGTTCGTTGCGGGTCTGGGCTTCGTGAAGTTCAAGCAGATCCAGATAGCCATCGCGCAGGGGGCGGCTTTTCAGCCGCCTCCTGAGGCGGTGACGACGGTCGTCGCGACGCAGGAGCAGTGGCCGTCCACGCTCAACGCCATCGGGACGATGGCGGCCGTGCGTGGCGTGACCGTGAGCGCCGACCTCGCCGGGATCGTCGACCAGATCTTCTTCGAGTCCGGCCAACCCGTCCGCGAAGGCCAGGCGCTGGTCGTCCTCGACACGCGGCAGGAGCAGGCGCAGATGGCGGCGGCCGAGGCGCACCGCGTGCTCACCCGGCTCAATTTCAATCGGATGCAGGACCTGCTCGATCAGAAGGTCATTTCAAGGCGGAGTACGACGCGGCCACGGCGGATTCGCGCGAGGCGGAGGCACGAGTCGGAGAGATCCGCGCCTCGATCGAGCGCAAGACGATTCGCGCGCCGTTCTCGGGCATCCTCGGCATTCGGCAGATCAACAAGGGTCAGTACCTGGCCGGCGGCGATCCGGTTGTGCCGCTCCAGTCGCTGAACCCGATCTACGTGAATTTCGGCGTGCCGCAGCAGGCGCTCGGCGAGGTCCGCGTCGGACGGACCGTTCGCGTCACGACGGACAACCTCCCGAACGCGGCGTTCGAGGCGCGCATTACCGCGATCGACTCGGTCATCGACCAGACGACGCGAAACGTGCAGGTGCAGGCGACGCTCGCCAATCCTGACGGCACGCTGCGGCCGGGGATGTTCGTGCAGACGCAGACGACGCTCGGCGCCGGACAGCAGATCATCGCGCTGCCGGCCTCCGCAATCAGCTACGCGCCGTACGGCGATTCGGTCTTCGTCGTCGCGAACCTGAAGGATGACAAAGGTCATACCTATCGCGGCGTGCGACAGCAGTTCGTCAAGGTCGGACCCGGCCGAGGCGACCAGGTGGCCGTGATGTCGGGCATCAATCCCGGCGACGAGGTCGTGACCTCCGGGGTGTTCAAGCTCCGCAACGGCGCAGCGGTGCTGGTCAACAACGCGGTGAAGCCTGGCAACAACCCCGCCGCGAAACCGGAGAACAGCTGATGAAGTTCACCGATCTCTTCGTCAAGCGGCCCGTCCTGGCGATCGTCGTCAACCTGGTCATCCTGATCGCCGGACTGCAGTCGATCCGCGCGCTCACGGTCAGGCAGTACCCGCGCAGCGACATCGCCGTCGTGAAAGTCACGACGGCATACATCGGCGCGAATGCGGACCTCGTGCGCGGGTTCATCACGACCCCGCTCGAGCGGGTGATCGCCAGCGCCGACGGCATCGATTACATGGAATCGTCGAGCGCGCAGGCGGTCAGCACGATCACCGTGCATCTCAAGCTGAATTACGACACCAACGCGGCGCTCACGCAGATACAGGCGAAGGTCGCGCAGGTGCGAAACGACCTGCCGCCCGAGGCCGAGGCGCCGATCATCCAGCTCGAGACCGCCGAGAACCAGTTCGCCGCGATGTACCTCGGATTCTCGTCGGCCGATCTCGATCAGACGCAAATCACCGACTACCTCACCCGCGTGGTGCAGCCGAAGCTCAGCGCCATCAGCGGCGTGCAGCGCGCCGACATTCTCGGCAACCGGACGTTCGCGATGCGGATCTGGCTGAAGCCGGACCAGATGGCCGCACACGGCATTTCAGCGACCGCGGTGCGCGAGGCGCTCGCGCGCAACAACTACCTGTCGGCGCTCGGACGCACGAAGGGCTCGATGGTGTCGGTGAACCTGATCGCCAACACCGACCTGCGCACGCCGGAGGAGTTCCGTCAGCTGGTGGTCACCGAACAGCGCGGCGTCGTCGTGCGTCTCGGCGACATTGCCGACGTCGTGCTGGGCGCGGAGAACTACGACGAAGACGTCCGCTTCAACGGCGAGACTGCGACGTTCATGGGCATCTGGGTGCTGCCGACGGCGAATTCGCTGGACGTCATCGGAAAGGTGAGGGAAGCCATCCCGCAAATCCAGGCCCAGCTGCCCGCGGGCATGAAGCTTGGCATCCCGTACGACTCGACGGAGTACATCAAGGACGCCATCAATGAAGTGCTGAGGACGCTGACCGAGACACTGCTGATTGTCATCCTGGTCATCTTCCTGTTCCTCGGGGTCGTTCCGCTCGGTGATCATTCCGGTCGTCGCGATTCCCGTGTCGCTCGTCGGCGCGGTGTTCCTGATGCTGCTCGCCGGCTTCACGATCAACCTGCTGACGCTGCTGGCGATCGTGCTGTCGGTCGGCCTTGTCGTCGACGACGCGATCGTGATGGTCGAGAACATCGAGCGGCACATCCACGCCGGACTACGCCCGCACCAGGCGGCGCTCGCAGCCGCGCGAGAGCTCGTCGGGCCGATCATCGCGATGACAATCACCCTCGCCGCCGTCTACGCGCCGATTGGCATCCAGGGCGGCTTGACGGGGACGCTCTTCCGCGAATTCGCATTCACGCTGGCGGGCGCGGTGATTGTCTCGGGCGTCGTGGCGCTGACGCTGTCGCCCATGATGGGCGCGAAGCTGCTGCGGCCGGCCGAGAAGGAGCGCGGCTTTGCCGCGTGGATCAATCGCCGGTTCGATGGCGTCCGCGACGGCTACACGCGCGTCCTCGCGTCGACGCTGCGCTATCGGCCGGTCGTCCTCACGCTCTGGATCATCGTCGCCCTGTTGATCGTGCCGTTCTACATGTTCTCGCAGCGCGAGCTTGCGCCGGCCGAAGACCAGGGCGTGGTCTTCTCGGTCGTGCAGGCGGCGCCGAACGCCACGATCGAGCAGACGAAGTTGTTCAGCACGCAGATTCTCGACGTGTATCGCTCGATTCCCGAAACGGCCGCGACATTTCAGCTGATCAATCCGACCGGCGGATTTGGCGGCATGGTCACCAAGCCGTGGAGCGAACGGAAGAAGACCGCGCAGCAGCTGCTGATGGAATCGTATGGGCCGCTATCGAGGATTCCCGGCGTGCGCGCGATTCCGCTGACGCCGCCGTCACTTCCCGGAGGCGGGGACTTCCCCGTCGACCTGGTCATCGCATCCGCGGCGGAGCCGCGGCAGTTGAATGAGATCGCGGGACAGCTCGTGCAGAAGGCCATGACGTCGGGCATGTTCATCTATGCGGACGCGGATCTGAAATTCGATCAGCCGCAGGCAGAGGTCGTCTTCGATCGCGACAAGGTGCGATCACAGGGCGTGGATCTCAGTCAGGCCGGGCGCGACCTGTCGGTCCTGCTTGGCGGCAACTACGTCAATCGCTTCAGCATCCAGGGCCGCAGCTATAAGGTCATTCCGCAGATTCAGCGCGCGGAGCGGCTGACGCCGGATCAACTGTCGCAGATCTACATCACAGGGTCCGGCGACAAGCTGGTACCGCTGTCGACCTTCGCGAGCCTGCGAACGAGCGCCGAGCCGCGAGAGCTGAAAAAGTTCCAGCAGCTGAACGCGGTGCGGATACAAGGCGTCATTCCGCCGCCCGTTCCGCTCGACAAGGCGCTGGGCTTTCTCGAGAACGAGGCCAAAGCGCTGCTGCCGCAGGGCTTCACGATTGATTACGCCGGCGAGTCGCGTCAGCTTCGCACCGAGGGCAGCAAGTTCCTCACGACGTTCCTGCTGTCGGCGATCCTGATCTACCTGGTGCTCGCCGCGCAGTTCGAGAGCTTCCGCGATCCGTTCATCATCCTGGCGGGCTCGGTTCCGCTGGCGTTGTCCGGCGCGCTGCTCTTCTCCTTCCTGGGGCTGACGACGCTCAACATCTACAGCCAGGTCGGCCTCATCACGCTCGTGGGCCTGGTGGCGAAGAACGGCATCCTGATCGTCCAGTTCGCGAACCACCTGCAGGAGACCGGCAAAGACAAGCTCGCGGCCGTCATCGAAGCGGCCGCGACACGGCTGCGCCCGATTCTGATGACGACCGCGGCAACGGTGGTCGGCCATCTGCCGCTGGTCTTCGCGACGGGACCAGGCGCGGGCGCGCGCAACAGCATCGGCATCGTGCTGGTGAGCGGCATGATCGTCGGAACGATGTTCACGCTGTTTGTGGTTCCGTCGATCTACATGCTGCTGGCGCGGAGGCGGGTGGTCGTCGCGGAAGTGCGGCGCAGCGAACGGGTTCCGGAGCTGGCGGCGGCTGTATGAACACGAGGTTGAAGATGAATGTCAGATATTTCCAGAGAAGCATCGCGATTGCGGTCGGCAGCGTGTTGATCGCGGCGAGCGCGCCGGCGCAAACGGTTGCGCCGGCGGCATCAGAGCATCCGGCCGCCACGGTCAGGCTGACGCTCGACGAGGCGGTCCGTCGTGCGGTGGAGAACAACCCCGACCTCGCCGTCGTCAGGCTCGGAACGGAGGTCGAGGCGGCGCGTGTCGGCGAGAGCCGCGGAGCATACGCCCCCGTCTTCTCGACCACGCTCGGCCGCTCGGGCAACGTTGCGCCGCCGTCGAATTTTCTGCTCGGCGATCGCGGCGTGGACGTCAACGACTGGTTCTCATCAACGGGCGTGCGGCAGCGGCTGCCGGTCGGCGGCGGCACGTGGAGCTCTCGTGGGACAGCTCGCGGACGACGACAAACAATCCGATCAGCAGCTTCGACCCGGCCCTGCAGGCGGGCTTCGAGCTGGCGGTTTCCCAGCCGCTGCTGAGAGATCGCAGGGTCGATTCGGCGCGATATCAGTGCGTGATCGCCAAACGGAACCAGCAAAGCTCCGAGCTGCAGTTCCGCGAGTCGGCCGTCCAGACGATCGCCGCGGTCAAGCAGGCGTACTGGACGTTGAAGGCCACACGAGCCAACGTCACCGTGCAGCAGCGATCGCTGCAACTCGCCGAGGAGCTCGCGCGCCAGACCAAGATTCGCGTCGACGCCGGGCAGATTCCGCCGCTCGATCTCGTGCAGGCCGAGGCGGAGGTGGCGCAGCGGCGCGAGAACCTGATTCGCGCGAACACGGGAGACGGCGATGCGGAGGATCGACTGCGGCGGCTCATCATGGATGCCGCCGACGCATCGTTCTGGCGGGCCCACCTCGATCCAATCGAGGAGCCGATGGGGCGCGGCGAGCTTCCCGACATCGATGCCGTCGTCGAGAAGGCGCTCGGCCAGCGGCTCGACGTCTCACGCGCGAACCTCGAGCTCGAAAACGCGAAGGCGACGGTCGAATTCCTCGACAACCAGCGGCTGCCCGACGTCCGGCTCGAAACGTCTTATCGCGGCAACGGACTCGCCGGCAGCCAGTTCATTCGAAGCGGAGGATTTCCTGGCGTCATCACCGGAGCCCGAACCCGCGGCTTCGGCGACGCGCTCGGCCAGGCATTCGGACCGGACTATCCCGCGTGGAGCGTCGGCGTCACCGTGAACTATCCGCTCGGTCGCAGCTTCGAGGAAGCGAGCCGCGCGCGAGCCGACGTCGAACGCCGCCAAGACGGCGCAGCGAATCTCGAGCCTGCGGCTGGAAGCGGCCGAAACGATCCGGCAGGCGGGCCGCGAGATCCGGAGCACCGCCGAACGCATCGACGCCGCGCGTGCGGGCGCGACCCTCGCGGAGCAGCGGGTCGAAGCCGAACAGCGCCGCTACGACGCCGGCCTGTCGACGACGTTTCTCGTCACGCAGGCGCAGCGCGACCTGCTGCAGGCACAGGTGAACCTGCTTCAAACGACGCTTGATTACGAGTCGTCTGTGGTGAATTTCGAGGCGGTTCAGCAGGCGCCATCCGGGATCGCGGGCGACACACTGGCCGTGCGCGGATCCAACGTCGTGCTCGTGCCGACGCCGGCGCCCCGCGGCCTGTTCAGACAGGGGTCAAACGGCGGATTCTAAGTTCGCGATCGCCAGGCCTCGAGCAGCGAGCAATCCGACGCGTCCTACTGCTCGCCGCCGCGGCCGCCGGGCTTGCCGGCGGGATAGAACTCTTTCCCGTCGTCTCTGACAGCTTTGACCCAGAGCGCGCCGGGGCGGCCGTCCTTCATCGGGTGGCCGGTGATGGTTATCTTTGTTCCGAACTTCAGGTCGGCGGGCTTGACGCCGTTGCGCAGCAGCGTGCTCGGGCCCTCCGCCTCAAAGCCCCACGTGGTGACCGAGCCGTCCTTGTTGGTGACATCCACCAGCAGCCACGAGTGCGGGTTGGTGTACTGGAATTCCTTTACCACGCCCTCGAAGGTCACGTTCTTCTGATCGTCGAACATCACGGCGGAGTGATGCGCTTCGACGCGCAACGGAGTCACGGCGAGCATCGCCGTGGCAACAATCATGACGAGCCGGATTGCGCTCATTTCGAAGGCTCCTTGGAATTGTCCTTGTCGGTGAACGTGAAGTCTTTGTAGTTCGTGCTGCCATCCGGCGTCTTGAGCACGTCGTTGTTCGGATTCTCGTTGCAGTTCCAGTAGCGAATCCGCAGGCTCTTATCCGCGTTCGGCACCTGGTTGTAACGGCCGCTCGACGTACCAGGGCTCGGTGTACAAGCCCGGGTCATAGATCCACACGTCGGCTTTGATGGTCGTCGGGCTGATCTTCTGCCAGATCTCAACCGTCTCCATCTTGTCGCTCTGCGTCGGCTGGTTGCGGCCCATCGACCGTTCCATCAACTGATTGGTGTGAATCACGAGCTTCTGTCCGTCCCAGAAGCCGACCGAGTCGCCGTAATAGAGCGGATATCGCTCGTCGACAGGCGGATGGTCGCGGCCATCGGTATAGATGCGCCGGACGTTGTTCACCGTCTCCGACGTCAGCCATGTCTCTTCAGGCCGGACGATGAACTCGCGGAGAAACGGGATGACGAGCCAGCGCGGATACCCCGGGGGTCCGCACTGACTGAGGTTCTCGTCGTGCTCGATCCCACTCTTCTCGTTTGCGGCGCCTTGCTTCAACATCGCGGCGGCGGCCGGCGTCAGCTTCGGCGCGACGCCGCCAGGTCCTGCGGAGAAGAAGTTGCCGCCTCCGCCCGCCTGCCAGAGCCAGACCAGTCGGGAAGCTGCGCGAAGGTCGGCATCTGGCGTCCAGCGCCTGGTGCCGCCATCTTCACGGCTGCATAGAACTCGGATGCGGTGCGATACTTGACCCCCATGGCGAGCATCCGATTGAACTCGTCGGGCGTTTGACGATTCGCCTGCGCAAAGGCCGTCGTGGCCGACGCAGCCACAAAAGACTGAGCACAGCGAGCCGGGTGAGTCGTGTCATTGCCATAAATCGTTGCGAATTATAAGCTACGGCGGCTTGCCTGCCGAGGCCTGTGGCGAAGGCGGGTGAAAGGGAGAGCCAGATGGCGAAGAACGGATCGGTTGATCGTCGGGACTTCCTGAAGAGTGCCGCGGTAACGGGCGCAGCGCTCGTTGGAGGCGCCGCCGGCGCAGAGGCGCAAACAGCGCCCCCGCACCTGCTGCCGCAGCGCCCGCAAGCGCGCCCGTCGCGCCGCGGGAAACAGACCCTCGCTCGAAGCCGACATCGTCACGACCGATCGCCCCGGCGGCGACTTCATGGTCGACGTGCTGAAGGCGCTCAACTTCGAGTATCGTCGCGGCCAATCCGGGCTCGAGCTTCCGCGGCATCCACGAGTCGATCATCAACTACGGCAACAACACGGCGCCGGAGTTCATCACCTGCTGCCACGAGGAATCGTCCGTCGCGATGGCGCACGGCTACTTCGAAGGTCGAAGGCAAGCCGATGGCGGTGCTCGTGCACGGCACCGTCGGCCTGCAGCACGCGTCGATGGCGATCTACAACGCGTACTGCGATCGCGTGCCGATCATACGTGCTGGCGGGCAACTCGCTCGACGCGACGATGAGGCGGCCGGGCGTCGAATGGGCGCACAGCGTGCAGGACGCCGCGGCGATGGTGCGCGACTTCATCAAGTGGGACGACCTGCCGATGCTCGCTGCCGCACTTCGCGGAATCGGCGGTGCGCGCCTACAAGATCGCGATGACGCCGCCGATGATGCCGGTGCTGCTCGTCCTCGACGGCGGCCTGCAGGAAGATCCGATCTCGCCGGAAGTGAAGCCGCGGCTGCGCATTCCGAAGCTGACGCTGACGTCGCCGCCGCAGGGCGACGCCGGCGCGGTCGCGGAAACGGCGCGCCTGCTCGTCAACGCGCAGAATCCGGTGATCATCGCCGACCGCCTGGCGCGCACGCCGGCAGGCATGGCGCATCTGATCGAGCTCGCCGAGACTGCTGCAGGCGCCGGTCATCGATCAGGGCGGCCGCATGAACTTCCCGACGCAGCACCCGCTCGAACATGTCGAACGGCGGCCGCGCGCTGATCGGCAACGCCGACGTCATCCTCGGCCTCGAGCTGACCGACTTCTGGGGGACGGTCGACTCGTTCCGCGATTCGCTGGTTCGCACCTCGCGCCCGCTGACCAAGCCGGGAACGAAGTTGATCAGCATCACGGCCGGCGACCTCTTCATGAAGAGCAACTATCAGGACTTCCAGCGGTATCCCGAAGTGGACATCGCGATGGCGGCCGACGCCGAGGCGACGCTGCCGGCGCTCATCGAGGCGGTGAAGCGCGCGATCGACGAGCGATCGCAAAACCGGCGTTCGACGCGCGCGGCAAGCGATTCGCGGACCAGCACGCCAACGGACTCGATCGATCGCGGTCCGATGCGGCCTACGCATGGGACGCGAGCCCGATCAGCACCGCGCGGCTGACCGCGGAGCTGTGGAACGTGATCAAGAACGAGGACTGGACGCTGGTCTCCGCGAGCGGCAACACGAGCAATTGGGAGAAGCGCCTCTGGAAGTTCGACAAGCATTACCAGTGGATTGGCGGGTCCGGCGGCGCGGGCGTCGGCTACGGCGCGCCCGCGGCCGTTGGCGGCGCGCTCGCGAACAAGAAGCACGGACGCATCTCGGTCACCATCCAGGGCGACGGCGACTTCATGTATGCACCCGGCGTCTGGTGGACGGCCGCGCATCACAAGCTCCCGCTGCTCGCGGTGATGCACAACAACCGCGCGTATCACCAGGAAGTGATGCACGTGCAGCGCATGGGCAACCGGCACAACCGCGGCGTCACGCGCGCGCACATCGGGACGACGCTCGAGGATCCGTTCATCAATTTCGCGCAGATCGTGAAGGGGATGGGCGTATATTCGAAGGCCCAATCAGCAATCCGAACGATCTCGGCCCGGCGATGAAACGCGCGCTCGACGTGGTCAAGAAGGGCGAGCCCGCGCTCGTCGACGTCGTCACGCAGCCACGGTAGGTTGATGATGAAGAACTATTTCATTCTCGCGTCCGGGTTGTTCGCGGTTGTTCTGGCGGGTCCGCTTGCGCGTGGCCTCTCAGCGCAAGCGGGACCCGCCCACGTACGGAAGCGGCACCGGCCCCACAGCAGCAGATGCAGCACATGCAGCCGGCAGGCGAATGCGCGGCTGGCAATGCCGGGAACGGCAGGAAGTTGTTCGTGAGCTTCGGCTGCTACCAGTGCCACGGCTATGAGGCGCAGGGAGGGAGCGCGGGCCCGCGCCTTGCGCCGCGTCCGATCGCCTACGCGCAGTTCATGAAGCTACGTGCGGCATCCCACCAACGAGATGCCGCCGTTCACCGAGAAGATCGTCAAGGATGCGGAACTGACGGACATCCACGCGTTCCTGCGCGCGCAACCCGCGCCGCCGGACCTCGACAAGATCCTGCTGCTGAAGCAGTAACTCCCAATCCTAACCAACTCCCAAACGTCCAAACAGCCGCCTTGGGAGTTGGAGGTTTGAGACTGGGAGTTAGCGTGGCGGAGCTCACGCCGGGAAACCACCTGTAGCCGAGCTCGCGTGCGACCTCGGCGTCCTGGTTCCCCTCGTAGCACGCGTTTTCCCAGTTTTCGTCCTGCCTGCCGCGCTTCAGCGGCAGGCGCATCTTCCATGGCCTCGTGAACACGGTCGGGTCGTCGATCGTCACTTCGTAATCGATCGTGTTCGCCTCGACCAGCGTGAACCGCTCGACGACGTGGACGTTGTCACTGAAGAAGTTGCCGACCTGGTCGAGCCAGTTCTTGCCGGTGATGCCCGTCACATCGACGACGAGCGTGTTTCCGTCCCATCGCCCGCGCGAATTCCCCATCCATTGCTTGACGGTTGAAGAAGCGTGAGGCAGCGCGTTCAGCGGGATCGCGCGATAGTAGTGCGCGAAGTTGAACACCATGAGGACGTAGCCAGGCGCCTGGACGATCTCGAACCCGCCGCGCGTCGTCGCGCGCGGCACGGTGTAGAGACAGAAGGTTTGCGGATCGGTATAGAGCCGTTCCTTCTCGCCAGGCCATCCGCGCGCAAGTCCTGCGCGAATCTCGTTGCGCCTCGCGAGGGCCCACGGCTGATACGGAACCCTGCCCCCGGGAGGATCGGAGATATACGTCTCCTCCGGCGGACTGCTGACGTCGACGTAGTCGTGCTCTTCGATGTCGTCGCCGCCGTTGGGCCCGCCCCACGTGCCCTGCAGGTCGGGCGTGCCGTCGGCGAGGCGCGGCGGGTTGAACGGTGGAAGGTTCGCGAGCCGTTTCAGCCAGGTCGGTGAGCCCGGCTGCTTCGGCGCGTCGGGCGGATAGAGGCCTTGCGCGCCGACGCTTCCGGCCACTAGCGCGATGCCGGCCAGGACGCCGATTGCCATCTTCACGCAGGAAGGATAACTCCGATGGCGGACCTGGAAGGTCCGCCCGCGTCATTCATTTACGGGACCAGCTCCTGACCGGCCGCACCTCCACGCTGCCTTCGCGCGCGGGCGGAATCTTCGACGCGATCTGGATGGCGTCGTTCAGGTCACGCGCGTCCACGAGGTAGAACCCCGCCAGCTGCTCCTTCGTTTCGGCGAAGGGCCCATCGGTCACGAACACCTTGCCGCCACGGACGCGGACGGTCGTCGCGGTGTCCACCGGCTCCAGCGCTTCGGCGGCGACAAGAGTCCCGCTCGTCCGAAGGCCCTGTCCGCACGCAAAGCACTCGCTATCGGGCACCGCGTGGAGTTTGTCTTTCTCGAGATAGACGAGACACAGATATTTCATCGGCTCCGTACCTTTCATGACGCCTGGGCCACTTTCGGATCCATCCAGAGCGGTTCCAGTCGACCTCACTCTGCTGCCTCGTGGTCGTTCGGGAGCGCGCTATTTCGACAGCTCGGCGAGCCGCCGCTCGAGCAACCTCCGCTCGGGCTCCTGGCGCGTCAGCGCGAGCGCGCGCTCGAACGAGACGCGGGCATCCGCGGTCTTTCCGAGACGCCGGCACAGTTCCGCGCGCGCGGCGTGCGCGAGGCGGTAGTCGCGAAGGTCGCCGCGGGCAAGAATGGCGTCGATGATCGTCAGGCCCGCTGCCGGCCCATCGCGCATCGCGATAGCCACCGCGCGATTCAGCTCGATGACCGGCGACGGATCCATGCCCATCAACACGCCATAGAGACCCACGATCTCGTCCCAGTCGGTCTCGGCCGCAGTGGCAGCCCCGCGTGGACCGCCGCGATCGCCGCCTGGATCGCGTAGGGGCCGCCGCGGCCTGACGAGAGCGCCCGTTCCACAAGACGCGTTCCCTCCGCGATCTGATCGCGATTCCAGAGCGAGCGATCCTGGTCCTCGAGCAGGATGATCTCGCCCGACGCGGACGAGCGGGCGGCTCGACGCGAGTCGTGGAGCAGCATCAGCGCGAGCAACCCTTGCGCCTCGGACTCGCCCCTCGACGAGCTCGGGGCGCCCTGAGGCTCTCGAAGGGCGGGCAGCAGCTCAACCAGCAATCGGGCCAGCCGAATCGCTTCGCCGGACACATCGTGCCGCGTCACCTGCGCACCAGACGAGGCCGCGTAGCCTTCGTTGAACACGAGATAGATGACGCGCAGGACCGCATCGAGCCGCTCCGGCAGCGCCGCGCGCGCCGGCACCTCGTATGGAATGCGCGCGTCGCGGATCTTCCCTTTCGCGCGGACAATCCGCTGCGCCAGCGTCGGCGCCGGCGTCAGGAACGCGCGGGCAATCTCCTCGGTCGTCAGGCCGCACACTTCGCGCAGCGTGAGCGCGATCTGTGCGTCGGGCGCGAGCGCAGGGTGACAGCACGTGAAGATCAGCCGCAGCTGGTCGTCTTCGACGCTCTCCTCGTCGGCCCACGCCGCCGTGTCGTTGATCGCCACGTCAGCCTTCTCGCCCACGTCCTCGAGCGCGTCGAACCGCGCGCGGCGGCGGACGCCGTCGATCGCCTTGAAGCGTCCGGCCGACACGAGCCAGGCGCGAGGGTTCGATGGGACGCCGTCGCGCGGCCACTGTTCGAGCGCGGCCCTGAAGGCGTCGTGCAGCGCTTCTTCCGCCACGTCGAAGTCGCCGAGCAGGCGAATCAGCGTCGCGAGCACCCGGCGCGATTCGGACTGGTAGATCGCTCTCGACCGTCTCGTGGACTGGATCGGTCGCCGCCACTGCGACCGATCAAACCACAAACCGCCGACACTACGAACCACCAACCACGAACCACTAACCAGCCGGCGCCGCCTCGCAGTTCACCATCCAGGGAATGCCGAACCGATCCCGCGTCATGCCGAAGCCGACGGACCAGAACGTCTTCTGGAACGGCATCTCGACGTTCCCTCCGGCCGACAGCTCGTTGAAGATCCGCTCGCCGTCTTCGCACGTCTTCGGCGCGATCGACACGTACATCCCTTGCGGCGTTTCATGCACCGGCCGGGCGGCGCGTCTGAACCCATCAGCGTGTCGTCGTCAACCTTCAACGTGACATGCATGACGAGCCCGCATTCATCCGGCCCGACGCTGTCCTTCATCGGCGACTCACCGAACGTCTGCATGAACGCGATCTTTCCGCCGAAGCAGCGCTCGTAGAACCGGAACGCCTCGGCGCAGTTGCCGTTGAAGTTCAGATACGTGGTGAACATCACTTCCTCCCGAAGTGCTTCTTTTCCTGCTCGACGACGTCGGCCGGGGCGTTGGGGAAGTCTTCGATCTCGAAGAACTGGCGCACTTCCACTTCCGGCACGCGACCGTCATTCGGCAGCTGCTGGAACGGAATCTTCCTCGGCCCACTCGATGGCTTCGGCCTTCGACTTGACGTTGATGATCCAGTAGCCCGCGATGAGCTCCTTCGTCTCGGCGAACGGGCCGTCGGTGACGTACGACCTTGCCGTCCTTGAAGCCCACCCGCGCGCCCTTCGAGCGTCGACTGGAGGCCCGCGCCGTCCACCATGACGCCGGCATCGATGAGCTGCTGGTTATGCTTTCCCATCGTTTCGAGGTCCTCCTCGGACGGCAGCTGCGCCCGCCTCGGTCCTCTTGTCTGCCTTCACGATCATCATGAATCGCACGGTCGGAATCTCCTTTCACCTGATGGTCGAACAGGGTAGCGTCGAAATCGACAGGTCAGCAGAATCCAGGAGCTGTCGATCTGGGCGACCGCCGTTCGACCAGGCAATAGAAGGAGATATCACGATGCGAACCAACAAATTGCTGTGGATCGTCCAGGGGTTGCTGGCGGCGCTGTTTCTCTTCGCGGGTGGGGTCAAGCTCGTGCTGCCGGTCGAGGCCATGCAGCAGGGTCCAGTTGCGCTGCCGGGCACGTTCCTCAGGTTCATCGGGGTGTGCGAAATCTGCGGGGCCGCCGGCCTGGTTCTTCCGTGGGCGCTCCGGATTCGACCGGTGTTGACGCCGCTGGCCGCCTCCGGGCTCGTCATCATCATGATCGGGGCAACCGTGCTGACTGCCCTCAGCGGTCCGGCTGCGCCGGCGCTGTTTCCGCTGATTGTCGGTGTGCTCTGCGGATCGGTGATCTATGGGCGCTCGCGGACCTCGAAGGTCCGCGCCGCACAACTGAGGGTCCGGACCGCATAATTTGCTACCCTACGCTGCATGAAGATCCTGCTTGCGGCGATATTGACGGCCCTTGCGGTGTCCCCGGCCTACGCGCAAGGGTCGGGCGTCTTTATCGGCGTGGACGACGACCCGGTGCTCGGCAGCCCGAATGCCAAGGTCCTGATGATCGAGTTCGGCGACTACCAGTGCCCGTCGTGCCGGATGTTCTGGAAGGACGTCGAGCCGCGCATCAAGAAGGAATACATCGACACGGGGAAGGTGAAGCTCGTGTTCCGCGACTTCCCCATCGTCCAGATCCATCCTGAAGCGCTGCTGGCCGCGATGGCGGTCGATTGCTCCGCCGACCAGAACAAGTACTGGGATACCACGACAAAGTGTTCCGGGAGCAGTACAACAAGGGCGACGACCTCGTTCGCTTCAAGGCCGCGGACTTGAAGAAGTGGGCGAAGGACATCGGGCTTGATCCGGCGAAGTTCGATCAGTGCCTCGACTCAGAGAGTTACAAGAACGAGGTGCTCAAGGACAAGGCCGACGGCGATGCCGTCAGCGTCAGGGGACGCCGACGTTCTTCATCAACGGCCACGTCATCGGCGGCGCGCAGCCGTACCCCGCGTTCAAGAATTTGATCGACAGTCTGCTGAAATAGTAAAGGTCCGACCTGAAGGTGCCGGCCTCTGACGGTCCCTGCCAGCAGTAGGGCGGGTCCCGCCGAGCGAGGTGCCCGGCGAGGCGGACCCGCCGAACCGATTACGGCATCCGCGATGACGTGTAGGCGACGATGGCGATCATGTCGTCCATCGTGAGGTTCTGCACGACCGGTTTCATCATCGGCGACCAGGCACCGTGGCGGACGCCGTCCTTGAAGTCGTACAGCTGACGGAACGTATAGATGGCGGAGCGGCCGGCGATCGGCGGAACCGGACCGATGCCGCGCAGGTCGTTGCCGTGGCAGATCGTGCACTGCACGGTCTTGCCGTTGCCGCCGGTCGTGACGAGCGCCTCGCCCTTCTTGATGCTCCCGGGCGGCACGTAGGTCGTGAAGCCGATGCGCCAGTCGCGCAGCGTCGTGAGCGCCGGATCGTTCGGCACTTCGATCACACGCTGGCCGATCGGCTCCATGCCCTCGCCGTCGATCGGCGCGAGCACCCAGCTGCCCTGCACCTTCGTTTTCGGCACCATCGTGGCCTCGACGACCTTATAGCGCTGCATCGTCAGTTTGTTCTTCGCGAAGTAGTCGTAGGCTTCCTTCATTTCGGCATCCGTCGTCGGCAGAATCGACGCAACCATTCCGGTGTGCGGCAGCGTGTCGGGAATCGTGCTGCGGCGCGCGCCGCTCTTGAAGTCGGCGACCTGCTGCATGAAATACGCTTCGGGCAGGTTCGCGACATTCGCGTTCTCCGGCTTTCCGTACCCGGTCGGCAGATGGCAGTAGCCGCACGCCCACACCTGCGGCTTGCGTCCCTGGCCGATAATCGGCGGCATCGCCGGGTGATCTTCCGGATGCCAGTCGGGCGGCGAGAAGAAGTCGCGGATCTGCGTCAGCGTCAGCGTGACGTTGCTGTTGGGGACGCGCTGCGGCACGCCCTTATCCGCCGGCGCCACGTAGTCCGGCAGATTGACCGGATACGCCCAGCACGGCGGCGGGAAGCCGGCGGCGTTGATGTCCGCCTTCGCATTGATTTTCGTGGGACCCGATATTCCGTTTGCGGCGCCGATCGCCTGCGCGGCCACGATTGCAGCCGTCACAAGAAGCACTGCGGTGACGACCGTCGCGACGCGAATCAAATTCTTCATGGTTTTGCGAGTCTAGAGCCCGCACTTTCGCCTTGTCAATGAACCTATGGGGATAGCTATTGGGAGGGAAAACTGCTACACCCCTCTCAAACATCGTGCGTAATGCGGGTGTAGGTGGGGCCGATGGTCTCCTCATGTTATTGCAGCGCCTCGCACAGGAATCCGGGCATCAGGAGCTAGCGGATGCACCACTCCTACTCTGGGGACAATCGGCCGCACGGGGCACGACAACTTTCCGGCAGTTGCCCGCAACGGACGATCGCGTTCGGGCGTTATGACTGGCGGGGCCGGAGCCGGATGCGGAACACACGGTGATGAACGCGCCCTGACGAACGCTAACGGTCTCATCATCCCCTGGATCACGGCCGTGCTTCGTCAGCGCCTGCCACTAAATGGCGCAACCTTGCGTCGTGTCACCGATGGGTCTGCGTGGCTGGGAAACAATCAGACCGGGGAGGTTCGCCATTCGGCACGTTTTCGGATCGAAGCCAGGGGCGAGCTGGTTGCCTGATGAACCGACCGCGCGAGGGTGGCGGGATGCCTGGGAGGAGCAAAGTGAGAGCTGCTTCGACGAGCTTTTGAGGAACCCAGAACATAGGTCACAAGCTGCATAACGACGCCATGCAGCCGGCCCGGCGGTGGCTCGTCTTTCGTTGTCGAAATCACTGGCGAAACGCTGCGAGTACCCGCTGAATCGTCGTGTTTCGGACGCGTCCGCCTGCGCACGCCAGCAGCAGCGACCTTCTCGCATAGCGCGCGATCCGGAACCGTCATCCGTGGTCGATACTCCACTGCCTTCGACGACCGCAACAAGCCCAAATCCTCGCCATATCTCAGCGCCTATCGTTTCTTGCCAACGAAGTGCTGCTGACCGGCAACGACGAGCGCACGTCGCAGCAACCCGCGCGTCGGTCGCCGTGCGAGTCCGGCGCAAGCGACTTCGATTCTTTGTGGTGCGGAGAAGGTTCCATAGCCGTAGGTCTGCGGAATGGCCGGCGTCGTCGATAGTGCAAGTGTGAACGCTCGTCCATCGCGGACGTTGACGCACGGTAGGTCGATCCACGCTTCGCGATGCTTTGAGAACAGGGCGATGAGCGTAGCGGTCGGTGCGCGCCATGTCGCATGGATAGCCGACCGCCCCATCGACCAGCGGACAGAAGATGAAGTTGTGCGGGCGCGTCCCTCGATTCAACCGGTCGAGGACCAGCGGCGTGCTCAAGACCACGCGCATCATGGCCGCGGAGATGGAGCCACTTCCGGAGGTTTCACGACGATTCCGAGCGCATCGCGCAGCATCCATTCCCATGCCTGTCGCGTCCACTGACGTTCGGGCGAGCGTTCATCGGTCGGGTGGATAGAGGTATGCGGTGCGGAAGCTTCGGCAGGCGGCCAACCTCGCTCTCGACAATATCTGAACACCAATCCCATCGGCCGATGCCGAGTGTAGCGGTTGATGGCACTTTGAGATGCTCCCCTGCACTTCAGTTCACGCCCTTCGTTTTGAATACCCTGCGGCCGGATGTCCGACATCGACACGCGGCCGACATTCTTCGAGCGACACTTCGCCAAATTAGCGGTCGCCGTTCTCGCCCTTGCCGCCTTCAATCTCGCCTGGCGCCTCAACGCCGAGATTGTCAGCGAATGGGACGAATCGCGAACTCATCGAGGAGGCGGCAGTGGATCATGACGACGTTTCTCGGGAACGCCGACTCAACGTCAAGCCGCCGCTGAACGTCTCGGCTCATGGCGTTGTCATTCAAGGTCTTCGGCTTCAACACCGCTCGATGCGCTCATCTCGACATTGTCGGCGTGCTGCACGGTCGACTACCTGCAGTGAACTTCAGGGAAGGCGCCAACCATTCCATCTTCGTATCGATCGTTGTCACCGTCGAGGCGTGGCGGTGCGCTCACATTTCCTCGGCAGGGTGCCACGGTTCTCGAAGGGCACGAGGCGGCCTGCCGTACTACCTGAACGTCCTAAATTCGGACTAATGCGAACGAAGAACTCGCTAGAAAGATCTGCTCGCTAGGAAAGATTCGCCGGGACCTCGCAGTTCCGGCGTTGCGGGACCTCGCAGTTCCGCAAAAGCCGGCAAGACGTCCGCGATCCCGCGTCACACTCGGAAATCAACGAAGAACTTGCCAGAAAGATCTGCCGGGACCTCGCAGTTCAGCGCTCATCCAGCCGTCCCGATGAACCTATAATCAGCGCCGTCTCTGGAGGTGCGAGATGGTTCGTCGACATGCCCTGGTGCTCGATCGTCGCCTTGGCGGCAGGTAGTTTCGCCGCCGCGCAGACCGCAACGGTTCCGGGCGCGGCCAGCCTGTCGGGAACCGTCGAGTCGTCCGCGCCTTACAACGCCGCGCAGGTGTTCATCCGCAACACCGACAAGCGGATGCTCTACATGGTCTACACGAACGCGAAGCGCTTCCGCGCCGTCGCGCTCTTCCCCGGCAACTACGAAATCAGCGCCGCGACGAAAGATCTCAAGTCGCGACGTGCAGAAGCTGGCGATCAAAGCCGGCGACAGTCCGAAGGTGACGCTGACGTTCCGGCAGCCCGCTGCCGCCGCCGATCGCGCCGATCGTCAACGCCAACGAAGGCGAAACCCAGGGCACGTCACGAGTCCGCATCGAGCAGAGCTACGACGAGATCTATCCGCCGGGCCCGGGACGCGAGATCGCAGAGCGGACCTGCATGATCTGCCACGGCGAGAACTTCCTCTCGACGCAGCCGGCGACCATCGGCACGTGGAATCTGCGGCTCGATCGGATGATGGGCAAGAACCTGTTCGACAAGCCGCCCGCCGTCGTACGCGGAAGGCCTCCTTACCTATCGCGCGTCGGAGCTGCAGTTCTCGCGCGAGGACCGCGAGACGCTCGTGCAATACCTGGCGAAGAACTTCGGGCCCGCCGCGCCGCCGCGCGCCGTCCGCATCGACAAGGAATTGCCGCTCGACGAGGCGAAGCTCGGAAGGCGCAGTTCATCGAGCACTACCTGACGCCGGATCCTCCGGGCCAGGGGATCAACGCGCCGGAGTTCGCCTCGCTGAAGGGACAGTTCGTCGGGCGGCGAGTCGGCCAGGACGTCCGCTTCGACAACGACGGCAACGTCTGGCTGACCGATCGCGGCTATCCCAACCGGCTCGTGAAGCTCGACCCGCGCACCGGCGTTCAGAAGTCGTGCGTGCTGCCCGATCCGAACAACGGCAACCACGACGTCAACATCGATCGCACCGGGATGGTGTGGCTGGCCGAAGCGGAAGGACAGCAGCCGGGCGCTGAAAAGCATCTGCTTGGCTTCAACCCGAAGACGGAGAAGTTCGAATACATCATCCCGATGGATCCGGATCACGTCCTCCGCAATCCGTTGAAGTGGCTGCAGTCGATCGCGTTCGACTCGCAGAACAACGTCTACGTCGGCTGGATCATGGGCGGCGCGATTGCCAAGTTCGATCGCGCGACGAAGAAGGTGACGGTCTTCCCGATCCCGACGCACAACGCGATTCCCTACGGCATCATCGCGGACCGGAACGACAACATGTGGATTGCGCTGTGGGACTCGGGCAACATCGCGAAGTTCGACACCCGCAACAACGAGTTCACCATCTTCACGCCGCCGACCTATCCCTCGCAGATTCGCCGGCTGAACGTCGACGCGCAGAACAACATCTGGTTCGGCATGTGGGCGGCCGGCAACCGTCCGGGCAAGCTGGGCAAGCTCGATCAGACGACAGGGCGCATCACCGAGTACGATCGTGCCGCGGCGCAACGCGAACCCGTACGATGTGTCGCAGGATCCTGAAGGCAACATCTGGGTGGCCGATGTCGGCGGCAGCGCTGCGTCGCTCTTCAAGTTCAATCCGCGCGACCAGTCGTTCACGCTGTACCCGAAGCCGCAGAAGACCGCGGACACGCCGAAGGTGCAGATCACGAAGGACGGTGCCATCTGGGTACGCACCGCGCGGGAGCCAGGATGCGCCGGCGTTCGGCGTGCTCTACCCAGACATGGACAAGATCACCGGGCTCGGCGCGTTCTATACGAACGGATCGCCGGGATATCCGTTCAAGGCTGGAGTCGTCGACGGGAACGAAGTAGCGAGGCGAGCCATGAAACAGCACGTCGATCGTCTCCGTGGCTCTGTGTCTCTGTGCCTCTGGATTCTGCGACCTGCAATCTGATCGCGACAGCGACGCGTCGGATTCACGCGCAAGCGCCGAAGATCGCGCCGATGCACGTGCATCACGTTCATCTCAACTCGGTGAACCCGGCGGCCGCGGCTGCGTACTACCCGAAGCCGTTCGCGGCGACGGCGACGAAGACGACGTTCAACGGCTACGAGGCGGTGAAGACCGGCAACGTCTATCATGCTGTTCACGAAGGTCGCCGCGCCGCCGCAGAACGAGCTGACCGGGCCCGCAGACGGCGGTCTGGCACTTCGGCTGGAACACGCCCGACTCGCGCGAATGCGACGAGCGCTTCCGCGCCATGGGTCTCGACGATTGCGCAGATGTGGGACGCGGCCGACGGCAAGCTCGTGGACATGTCGAGCGACACGCTGCCGGGACTTCCGACGCAGGAACAGATTCTCGAGATGCGCGCGAAGGGCGTCGCAGCCGACGCAGGCAGGGCGGCTTCGGCTATCTGCGCGGACCCGACGGCATCGATGATCGAGAACGCGCAGGCGGGCGACGTCGAGCGCTTCAACCACATGCACATGTACCACGAGCATCCGCTCTGCGCGATGCAGTGGTACGTCACGCATCTCGGCGCGACGCTGCCGCAGGGTCGCGGCGGGGCAGCCGCGCTGCCGCCAGCGTCCGGCGACTGCAAGCAGCCGTACGCGCCGCCGACGTGGCCGTCGTTCGCGAAGTTTCCGGCTTCGTCCGCGATCCATCCGGCGCCGTCTTCTTCGACGACATTTCGATTTCCATCAGACCGTGGCCTGGCGGCGGCCTGGTCGGCACGCGCGGGCACGTCGTCGATCACTGGGCGCTGAGCGTCGCGGACCTCGAGCCGACGGTCACGCGTTTGAAGAGCGAAGGCGTCAAGTTCCTCGAAGAGATTCATCCGTGGGGAAACACGCGCGCGGCCATGATTGAAGGTCCTGACCGGGTCGCCATTGAGCTCGTTGAGGTGAAACAGCCATGACAAAGAAGATCCTCCGCACGCTGGCGCTGCTTGTCGCCGCAGGCCCGCGATCGTCTCGGCGCAGGCGCCCAAGGACGCCATCGTCGTCAGCGACGCCGACATCAAGGCCGTCCTCAAGATGGCGGCGGACACCAAGCGGACGATCCCCGACAACACGCTTCGCGTGATCGACATGGGGACATGCCCAGCTCGGCGTCGCGGTCGTCGCCCGCGGCAAGTTGGTGTCGGCGCCTCCGCCAGCCGCGGCGGCTCCGGCCGCGGCACCCGCCGCGAACACGCAGCCGGCGTGTGGTCAGACGCGGCCTGGCGCGACCGGCCCGAACGGCATCTTTCACGACAACACCGCTGAAACCTACATCGTGACGTCGGGCAGCGGAACGCTGATCACCGGGGGACGATCGTGAACGGCCGCCGCTCGCCCGCCGACAGCGAGGTGACCACGATTCTCAACGGGCCCTCGTGCAACGGCACGATGGTCGGCTACAGCAGCCGCGTGATTAACGTCGGCGACATCATCGTGATTCCCGAAGGCGTGCCGCACGGCTTCTCGGCCATTCCGGATCACATCACGTATCTCAGCGTCCGTCCGGATCTGAAGAAGGTCCTGAAGAAGGGATACGTGAATCCGGCGCTGGCCGCCAAGCAGGGCAGGGCGGTCGGCACGCAGGGGCGCCGAAGCCTGCCGACTTTCGAAGTCGATCGCGGCTGGCCGAAGGTGCCCGCGCAGTGGAAGCTGGGCGATCGTGTCGAGCTTCGCCGTCGACGCGCAGGATCACGTGTGGGCTGCTGCACCGGCCGCGCACGCTGCTCAAGCCTGAAGACGTGCCGAAGCGCGCGCCGCCGGTGATGGTCTTCGACACCGCCGGCAATTTCATCAAGGCGTGGGGCGGCGACGGCGCGGGCTACGAATGGCCGCAGCGCGAGCATGGCATCCACATCGACAACAAGGGCTTCGTCTGGATCACGCGGCAACAACTGCCCGACCAACGGCATCGCGGGCCTCAAGCCTGTCGCCGACGACCAGATCTTGAAGTTCACGCAGGACGGCAAGTTCGTCATGCAGATCGGCCACAGCAACCAGAGCAAGGGCAACGCCGACACGCAGAACGTCCACCGCGCGGCCGACGTGCAGGTGCTACCCGCGCACCAACGAGCTGTTCGTCGCCGACGGCTACGGCAATCACCGCGTCGCGGTATTCGATGCCGACAGCGGCAAGTTCAAGCGGATGTGGGGCGCCTTCGGCAACAAGCCCGTTGATGACGACCACTGCGAAGTCGTCACGCCGAAAAGCTTCCCGCCGGGCGACGGCCCGCAGAACTTCAGCATCGTGCACGCCGTGCGCGATCGCGAAGGACGGCATGGTTTACGTCGCCGATCGTGAGAACCGCCGCGTGCAGGCGTTCACCACCGACGGCAAGTTCGTGAAGCAGCTCGTGAAGACCGACACGCCGTTCGCGCGCGACCTCGCGCTTTCGCCCGATCCGAGCGCAGCAGTTTCTGTATGTCGGCAACGGCGACGATATCGTCATCGTCGATCGTGCGACGCTGCAGATCGTCGGCAGCATCAAGGTGCCGGGCATGATCGGCGGCGGCCACCACATCGCGACCGATTCGAAAGGCAATATCTTCATCGCGCGGAACGACGATGGGGCTGCAGAAGCTGACGTTCAAGGGCATGTCGACGGCGTCGACCAACTAAAGAGAGCGCAAGTAAATACGGACCGGGGTTTTGAGTAAGGAGGAGCGAGAAATGCTGTTCACCCGAGCTCGGCAGACGGCCTCGGCGGCGCTGGTTCTCGTCGCGCTCCTCCTCCACCCTACTCACGCCCAGGATGCGGCGCGCGGAGCGGCGCTGTTTGCCGAGGCGCGCAAGGCCATCGGCGGCGACGACAAGCTCGCCGCAATCAAGCGGCTCCAGGTGTCAGGGACGCTTCCTGCGATCGACGGGGCCGGATCAAATCATCGACGGCGACTTCGACGTCTTCATCGAGCTTCCCGACAATACCGCAAGAACGAGCTCACCGGGTTTGCGGGCGCCAACGTGGACCGGACCGAGGCGCTCAACGGCACCGACGTGTGGGACGACACGGCGGGCGGGACTAGCGGCGGCCGCCCGTTCGGCGGCGGCGGCGGTTTCCGGGCGGCGGTGGTGGCGGCGGCGATCGAGGCGGTCGCGGCGGCGGCGGGTTCGGAGGCGGCGGCTTGGCGGCGGCCGTCAGAACCAGGGACAGAATCCCGCTGGCCGGGCAGCGCGACGGCGGACCGCAGATCGATCAGGCGCGCGTGAAGGAGCAGCTCCGGCGCGTGCGGCAGGCCGAGCTCGCGCGGCTGGCGCTCGTGTGGCTGCTGACGACCGATGGGCCCGTCGCGTGGATCGGCACGGCGGAATCACCCGAAGGGACAGCCGACGTGCTCGAGGTGAAACCGGCGAACGGCGTATCCGACCCGCCTCTTTCTCGATCCGTCCACGCACATGCCGCTGATGATCACGTGGTCGGGACAGCGCAGCGCGGGGCGGCGACCTCGGAAACCGGCGCCTCCGGAAGGCGCAACGCGCCTCGAGGTGGAGGCCCTGCTCGGCGGCGAGCGGCGCCGGGACAGACGACGCTCGAGCTCCACATGGCCGACTACAAGACCGTGAACGGCATCAAGCTGCCGCATCTGATCACCCGCGGGACCGAGGGACATCACGCAGGAGGAGCTCAAGATCAAGAGCTTCAAGATCAATCCCGAACTTCAAGTCCGACACGTTTACGCAATGACACGCGCGCTGTTGGTCGTCGCCTTGCTGCTCGCCGCCTCGCCGCTCTTCGCGCAGGCGCCCGCGCCCGGCCGCCACGCCAGGCGCAGTTGCGCGTGGTTGTCCTCGATCGACACGGGCGCCGGCATTCCGGCGGCGATCCGTCACCGTCGACGCCGCCGGGGAGCCAGCCGCTGAAGGTCGACGGCGGACGAGCGCGGTCTGGCGAACCTCGCCGCGTTGCCGGTCGGGCACGGTGCAGCTCCACGTCGAGTCGCCGGGCTTCCTTCCGCTACGACGCGCCGCTGACGCTGCGCCGCGGCCTCAACAACCAGACCGTCACGCTCGAAGATCGAAGGCTTCCAGGAACAGGTCGTCGTCGACGAAACGGCGGTGCAGGCGACGCGGCAGCGCCGAGACGACGAAGGTGCTCGACCAGAGCGTGATCGACCAGCTGCCCGACGATCCCGACGAGCTGCAGGCGACGCTCGAACAGATGGCCGGCGGCATCGGCGCGGTCTTCCGCGTGAACGGCTTCACCGGCGGCCGGCTGCCGAACCGCGAGGACATCCGCCAGATTCGCTTCCGCACCAACTCGTTCGCGGCCGACAACCACGACGCGGGACGCGTCCAGATCGAGATCATCACGCGCCCGAACGTGCGGACCTGGAACGGCAACTTCAACGCGAACTTCCGCAACGATGCGCTGAACGCGCGCGACGCGTTCGCGCTCACCAAGACGCCGCAGAACATCGCGCGGTTCGGCGGCGGCGTCCGCGGGCCGACTGGTCGCCGGCAGGACGTCGCTGCGGCTGAACGTCGACCCGCAACCAGTCGGACAACGCTCAGAACATCCTGGCCATCAACCCGGACGGCAGCCGGTTCGTCGGCTTCGTCTCGAATGCCACGCGCAACACCAACAGCACCGTCGGCATCGAGCACGCGCTGACCAAGGACCAGACGCTCCGCATCGAGTACGAGCTCGGGCAGAACGAGACGCTCAACGGCGGCGTGGGCGGGTTCAACCTGCCAGAGCGCGCGACCAATCGCCACGGCGTCAACGGCCAGTTGCGCACGCAGGTGCAGGGATTGATCGGACGCTCGACGCTCAACGAGTTTCACGTCGAGTTCATTCACGCGTCCAACGTCATGAGCTCGGTCTCGTCCGCTCCGGCGGTCGACGGTGCTGGATGCGTTCAACGCGGGCGGCGCGGGCGTCAACAGCCACTCGACCAACCGGACGTTCGAGATTGCGGACAACCTCGATTTCACGATCGGCCGCAAGCATGCGATGCGCGTCGGCGCGCTCGTGAGCGGCGGACTGTACAGGAACTACGACGCGCGCAACGCGGCCGGCACCTTCACCTTCAGCAGCCTCGAGTCGCTACCTCGCGCGGCACGCCGCTGCAGTTCACGCAGCGCATCGGCGAGGTCAACACGTCGTTCACCGCCTACCAGGAAGCGCGTCTACTGGCAGGACGACATCCGGATGACGCGGACGCTGACGATCAGCGTCGGCGTGCGGCAGGAGATGCAGTCGCTGATCGCCGACAAGCTGAACGTGATGCCGCGCGTCGGCCTCACCTACAGCCCGAGGAACAGCAAGACGATCGTGCGCGGCGGCTATGGCCTGTTCTACGACTGGTACGACAGCGAACCTGTACGACCAGACGCTGCGCGTGAACGGCATCTCGCAGCGCGACCTGCGCGTCAACTGCCCGGGCTATCCGGATGCCTTCGCGCTGTCAGCCGGATGCCCGCGTGCGCGGCGGCGCTGGGCGCGGGCGTAGCCGGTCGTGCAGCCAGGCGGGCGCATCCAGGCGGGTCCCGACCTGAAGATGCCGCACATCCACCAGGCCTCGGTGAGCATCGAGCGGCCAATCGGCGACGAACCTGCGAACGGCCGTTGCCTACCAGGCGCTGCGCGGGCGAAACCTGATGCGCGCCCGCGACATCAACACGCCCGACCCGGCGACCGGCCTGCGGCCCGAGCCAGCGATCGGCAGCATCACGCAGTTCGAATCCACCGGACGCTCGACACGCGACAGCCTCAACGTCAACATCGGCTACGCGATTCCGCGGCGGCAGATGAACCTCGGCATGAACTACACGCTGGCGCGGTTCCTCAACGACGCCGACAACGCCACGCAGTTGCCGGTGAACAGCTACAAGCCTGACCTCGAATGGGGACCCTCGTCGCAGGACATCCGCCACCGCGTGCAGGCCAACCTGTTTCTTCCTCCGCTCTTCGGTGTCCGCGCGGCGCTCAACGGCCTCGTGTACTCAGTCCGGATCGCCGTACAACATCACGACCGGGCGCGACGACAACCACGATCTCGTCATCAACGATCGGCCGCTCGACGCGACCGGTCATGATGGTCGGCCGCAACAGCGCGCGCGGCGCGGCGCGCTGGGGCGACATGAGCCTGCGCCTCACGCGCGGTTTCTCGTTCGGCGTCCCGAGGCACGGGCCGAACAGCCAGCGCGGCGCCGCTGGCGCAGCAGGGCGGCGGCGGTGGTCCTCGCGGCGGCGGTGGTGGCGGCTTTCAGCAGGCCAACAATCGTTTCAATCTTCGAGATCTTCGCCGCAGGCCGACAACGTCCTCAACCGCGTGAACTTCACCAACTACGCCGGCACGATGACGTCGCGCCTCTTCGGCCAGCCGACCGCCTCGTCGCAGGCGCGGCGCGTGCAGGTCGGCTTCCAGTTCCGCTTCTAAGCGTTCACCCCGGTACAATCCCGCGCATGGATCTCGGCCTCACAGGCAAGCTGGCGCTCGTCAGCGGCAGCACCGCGGGTAGTCGAGTACGCGATCGCGGAAGCGCTGCAGTGCGCGAGGGCGCGCGAGTCATCGTCAACGGACGGACGTCAAAGTCAGTTGACGCGGCCGTCGCGAACGCTGAATGCGATTGCGCCGAACAGCGCCGTCCGCCTTTCGCCGCGGACCTGAGCACCGCAGCGGCCGGCGAACGATGTGGCGCGGAAGCTTTCCGAACGTCGAAATTCTCGTCAACAACCTCGGCATCTTCGAGCCGAAGCCGTTCGAGGAGATCACCGACGACGACTGGCGAGCGCTTCTTCGAGGTCAACGTGCTCAGCGGCATCCGGCCTCGCGCCGGCGCTACCCCGTCGATGCAGCAGCGCGAACTGGGGCCGCATCATCTTCATCTCGAGCGAGAGCGGCGTGCAGATTCCGCCGGAGATGATCCACTACGGCATGACCAAGACCGCGCAGCTCGCCGTGTCGCGCGGTCTCGCCGAGTCGCTCGCCGGCACCGGCATCACCGTCAACTGCGTGCTGCCCGGACCGACGCGCTCGCGCGGCGTCGAGGATTTCGTCGACGCGCTCGCCAAGCGCGAAGGCAAGACGTTCGCGCAGTTCGAGACGGAGTTCTTTCAGAAGGTGCGCCCGACGTCGCTCATCAAGCGCTTCGCCAGGCCGGAAGAAGTGGCGTCGCTGGTCGCCTACGTCGCGAGCCCGCTGTCGTCCGCGACCACTGGAGCGGCGCTGCGCGTCGACGGCGGCGTCGTGAAGAGCGCTGTTTAGGTCCCAAGTCCCAAACCCCAAGCTCCAAATCCCACCCGTTATTGGGGTTTGGGACAAATTGGAGCCCGGATTTAGGATTTACGCAGGCCCCGCGCCCTGCGTATTCGTATAGACGGCGAAGAGCGACGTGGCTGGCGCACATGAACAGCCGGTTGCGCTCGGCCCGCCGAACGTGATGTTCGCGCAGACTTCCGGAAGACGGATGCGCCAATCAGCTTCCCCTGCGGATTCCAGCACCGTCACGCCGTTGTAGCCGACCTGCGCGGCCGGCGTTGCTCGCCGCCCAGAGGTTGCCATCGACGTCGACGCGGATCCCGTCGGGCGCGCACTTCACGCCGTCGATCATGAAATCGCTGAACAGCTTGGGCCGGCCGAGCCTGTTGTCGGCGCCGACGTCGAACATGTAGACGCTCGCCGTTGCCGCCGCGTCCCGGTGTCGCCGGGGAACTTCGCGAAGCTGACGACGTAGAGCTTCCTGCGATCCGGTGAGAACGCGAGGCCGTTCGGGTCGGGCAGCACGTCCTCGCCGGCCAGCGAGGTCGACGCGTCCGCTCGGATCGACGCGATACACGTCGGTCGGCAGCTCGCGCGTGGAACGTGGCCATGCTCCGGCGGCTGGCCGATGCGCGGGTTGAGATGACCCGCGGCGTTCAGCCCGGTGCCGCCGCGGCATCCGGCTGCCCTTCGAAGAGCTGTCCGCCGTACGGCGGATCGGTGAACCAGATAGCTGCCGTCGGGATGCGGCGACGACGTCGTTCGGCGAGTTCAGCGCGCTTGCCGTTGTAGCGTCGGCGAGGATCGGTGATCGTGCCGTCGTGCTCGTAGCGCACGACGCGGCGCGTCAGGTGCTCGCACGAAATCTGCCGGCCCTGGTAATCGAACGTGTTGCCGTTGCTGTTGTTCGACGGATTCCGGAACACGCGTGACGCTGTCCGTCGTCCTCGAGCCAGCGCATCTGCACGATTGTTGCGCGATGTCGCTCGAAGACGAGGTAGCGCCCTGACGCTGTTCCACGCCGGACCCTCGACCCACAGCCCGCCGGTCCACAGCGCGCTTGATCGCGTCGTTGGCGCACGATCACGCCGTCGAACGCCGGATCGACGGTCAGCACGTCCGGATCGGAGAAGATAGGTCGTCGGCTGGCTGAAGTCGCGCGGTGGATTCGAGATGACGGTAGGCGGCGTCGCACGCTGCGCGAGCACCGAGTCGCCCGACGAGCGCGGCACCGGCCACCGCGCCGATCGCTTTCACCATGCCGCGCCGCGAAATCAGGTGTGCATCCATGACGGCGATCTTAATGCAGATCTTTTGTCGCGATGCGCGACGGACGTATGATCACGGCTCTCAACGGGACACGAGGAGACACAGGATGAAGGACAGATTTCGTTCGTTGATGGGCGCGCTCGTCGTGGGCGCCGGCTCGATCTGGATTGCCGCGGTCGTCATCGCCGCGCAGCAACAGGCGGGCGCTGCGGTCGCCGTTGATAACGACGACCTCGGGGGCGTTGTCACGAGCGCGAAGGGACCAGAAGCGGGCGTGTGGGTCATCGCGGAGACGACCGAGCTGCCGACACGATTCGCGAAGATTGTCGTCACCGACGATCGCGGCCGCTACCTCATCCCGCGATCTCCCGAAGGCGAACTACAACGTGTGGGTCCGCGGCTACGGCCTCGTCGATTCGGCGAAGGTGAAGGCGGCGCCCGGCAAGACTCTCGACCTGAAGGCGGTCGTCGCACCGAATGCGAAGGCGGCCGCGCAGATCTACCCCGCGGGCTACTGGATGTCGCTCCTCAACGTGCCGGACAAGAGCGAGTTTCCAGGCAAAGGCGGCACCGGCGTCGGCACGTCGATCAAGAGCCAGGATCACTTCCTCGGCCTGATGAAAACCGGCGACATCTTCGGAAGCTGCATGACCTGTCACCAGCTGGGTGACAAGGCGACCCGCGAAATCCCGAAGGCGCTCGGCACGTTCCCGTCGACGCAAGGACGCGTGGCTGCGCCGCATCCAGTCCGGCCAGTCCGGCGCTGACATGGTGAAGATGTTCAACACACTCGGCACGCAGCGAACCCTGGCGATGTTCACCGACTGGACGGACCGCATCGCCAAGGGCGAGGTGCCGCCGCCGCCGCCCCGTCCGCAGGGCGTCGAGCGGAACGTCGTCATCACGCAGTGGAACTGGGGCGATGGGAAAACCTATATGCACGACCTCGCGGTCACCGACCGTCGCAGCCCGACGGTGAACGCGAACGGTCTCGTGTTCAGCTCGCCGGAAATGAGCACCGAGAACACCCCGGTTCTCGATCCCGCCACGTCGAAGATATCGGTGCTCGCCAGTGCCGCCGCAGGATCCGAAGACACCGATCTCGGCCCCGCCCGTGCTGAAGACGTCGCCGTACTGGGGCGACGAAGCGATCTGGACGAGCCGAAGCGACGTGCACAACTCGATGTTCGACGGACAGGGCCGCCTGTGGATGACGGCGCGGATCCGTCCGCCCGCGACGCCGGCGTTCTGCAGGGCCGGATCGAGCCATCCGTCGGCGAAACGGCTTCCCGATGAACGAGGCGGTGCGGCAGGCGGCGATGTACGATCCGAAGACGAAGAAACTCACGTACATCGACCTCTGCTTCCACGCGCATCACCTGATGTTCGCGGAGGACGCCAACAACACGCTCTGGTTCAACGACCTCGGCATGGGCCACTCGATCTTCGGCTGGCTGAACACGAAGATGTTCGACGAGACGCACGACGCGCAGAAGTCGCAGGGGTGGACCGGGCTCGTGCTCGACACCAACGGCAACGGCAAGCGCGACGCGCTACGTCGAGCCCGAAGGATCCGATCGATCCGGCGAAAGACAAGCTGATTGACGACGAGCTCTACACGCGTCAACCCGGCGCCCGATGGATCGATCTGGGGATCGGTCAACGGCATTCCCGGCGCGATCATCCGGGCTGACGCCCGGACCGAACCCGACCGAGACGTCGCTCGCGGAACGCTTCGAGGTGCCGGCGGACAAGGGTTACGCGGTCGCGTGGCATGGACATCGATCGCAACGGCGTCGCATGGGTCGCGCTCGGCAGCGGACACCTGGCCAGCTTCGACCGCCGCAAGTGCAAGGGACCGCTCAACGGGCCGAAGGCGACCGGCCAGCAGTGCGACGAGGGCTGGACGTTCTACGCCGAGCCGCTGCCGCAGTTCAAGAACGTGAAGGAGTCGGGGAGCGCGGAGGCCAGCTACTTCGCGTGGGTCGATCAGCGCGACACGCTTCGGCCTCGGCGACAACACGCCGATCGCCACCGGCAACGCAGTCGGACGGCTACCTCGCGCTGAAGGACGGCAAGTGGGTCGTGCTCCGCGTGCCGTATCCGATGGGCATCTACACGAAGTGGCATCGACGGCCGCATCGACGATCCGAACGGCGGATGGAAAGGGCGCGGCCTCTGGGCGACGACGAGCACGCGCACGCCGTTCCACATGGAGACCGGCAAGGGAACGCCGCCGATCGTGATGCACTTCCAGTTGCGACCGGATCCGCTGGCCAAATAGGAAGGCGGGTCAGTGATCGGGATCAGGACCGGTGATCACGAGCTCGTTGATCCGGCCGATCCCGACCGATCCCTGAATTCGTCCCTTTGTAGTCCATCGCCACCAGGCGCGCTTCCGCGCAGTCCTTCATGATGTCGGCGAACTTCCCGAACTCGTCGGGCGGTCAGCACGAACGGGTTCGGGCCACTCGGATTGGCGCGCACCTGCTCCATCCAGCCGATTTCGTCGCCGAACAGGCCCGGGTGCCCGTTGATGAGCGCCTGCACCTTCTGCGTCTTCGCGTAGTCGAGCGCCTTCTTGAACGCGTCGAGCGACGCGCGATCCGGCGTGATGTTCGCGCCCGAGAGCATCAGGATGTTGATCGGCTTGCCCGTGATCCTTCACCGGGATGTAGTAGGCGAGCGAGCCCGGCGTGTGGCCCGGCGTGATGCGCAGCGTGATCGTCTCGTCGCCGAGCGTCACCTTCTGGCCGTCGGTGACGACCTCGACGTCGCGCTTCGGCAGCGGCCGGCTCGCCTGCGGGCCGCGCGCGTTCGGATTCGGCTGCTCGATCATGTCCCAGTCAACGCTTGCTCATCGCGACGTGCGACCCGTACTTCTGCTGGAGCTACGGCGCGCCGCCGAAGTGGTCGAAGTGGCCGTGGCCGACGATGATCGTCTTCACGTCCGCCGGCTTGAGACCGACCTTGATGAGCGCGGGCTCGATGATCTTCTCCGCCTCGTCGACGGTGTTGAGCGAGTCGATCAGGATGATCCCTGGTTCGTCGTCACCGCCCATGCGCCGACGGTGTTGAAGCCGAAGAAGTAGAAGTTGTCGAACAGCTTGACGATGTCGACCTGCCGCTGCGGCTCGGCCGGCAGTCCGGCGTTCTGACGGAGCACCGCCGGGCGCTGCGGACCGAGCACCGTGCACGCCTTATCGAAGCGCGACTGCAGCTTGGCGTCGTTGCCCGCCGCGGCCTTCGCCTTCGCGACGAGCGCCTGCGCCTCCTTCGAGTTCTTCCACTGGTCGTCGGACGGATAGGCGTCGTTGCCCGCCGTCGTTCCGCCGACTGCGCGCGCCGCGCCGGCGCGCCGCCCGGCGCCTGCTGCGCGCTGACCTGACCTGTAACGCCATGGCGGCGATTGCCGCGACGGCTGTTCCCGACCGCCATTTTCTTCAACATTGCTGTTCTCCTATCAGGCCGACCTGAAGGTCGGCCTCACGTTCAAGTTCCAATTGGCGGACCTGACAAGGTCCGCCATCCTTGTTCACATAGCGGATTATTTCGACGATTTCGCCGACGGGATGCGGCCAAACGAGTTCGCCCCTGATCGAGCACGTCGGCTCGTGTCGGCCCGTAGCCGGAAATCAGCACCCACACTTCCTCGTCGTGAGCGCCGTCGTAGTGAAGGCCGCCGGATGGATGACGCATGAACTCGTCCGGCTTCAGTCCAACTTCCTTAGCCGGCTCCCATGTCTTCGTCCCCTCGCCGGTGTACCACGTTCCCTTGATGCACGACGCAGTGCCGCTCGTCGGGATGCGTGTGCGGCCGGCTCATCACTCCCGGCGGAAAGCGGTTGATCGTGAGATAGAAGCCGGGCTTCGACGGGTCGCCTTCGAGGACCGCGGTCTGCACGCCGAGCTTGTTGTTCTCGGTCGCCGTTCCACTTGAACTTGTCGATGTTGAGCCGGATGAATTCGCGCGACGGAAACGTGCCGAACTCGGCCTGCCGGTTCGCGCCCGGCGCGGCAGGCTGCGCGACGGCGCCCGTTGCGGGTTGTTGCGCGCTCGGCAGCGCCTGTGTCGTCCACCCAATCACAAGCGCAGTCAGCGCAATGGCGCCCACACGGCCGCTCTGGAAACCTTCATAGGACCTTCCTCCGGTGGGGCAAATTATACTGCCGGCACTCGTCTAATCCCCGCGCAGCTGCGGCTTGATGACGACTTTGATGGCGCCGTCGAGCTTCTCCCGGAAGTAGCGCAGCGCGTCCGGCAGCTGGTCCAACGCGAAGGTATGCGTGTGCAGCGGCGACGGGTCGAGCTTCTTCTGCGCGATCAGCGACGGCCGCGCGGCGGACCGCGCTCTGTCCTCGCCGCGAATCCCATACAGAGTAGATGTTGTTGGTCACGATGTGACCGACGTCGACGCAGCGCCGGCTTGTTCGAGAACGCACCGAGACAGACGCGGCCGCCGCGCTTCAGCATATGGATCGCATCGTTGACGGCATTGGGCGCGCCCGAGCATTCGAAGACGAGGTTCACGCCGCGGCCCGTTCGTCAGCGCCGCCGCACGGCGTCGACGACCGGCTCGGTCGACGCGTTGATCGACAACGTCGGCGCCTACGCGCGTGCCGACCGCAAGGCGGCTGTCGACGATGTCGGTGAGGATCACCGGGCTGGCGCCGAGCGCTTTGCCGACCGCGACGGCGGACAGGCCGATTGGCCCTGCGCCTGTGACAACGAGGCTTTCTCCAGCGATCGAGTCCGCCCGAGGACGTCAAGCGCCGCATCGCGGTGCCGGCCGTCACGATCAACGTCGCGACTTCGTCGCTGACATGCTCGGGCACGCGGACGAGCGTGTTGACGTGATTGACCGCATACTGCGCGAAGCCGCCGTCGGTTGTGAATCCGTTGGCCCGGTGCCCCTTGTTGAACACGCCGTAGTTGCGGCCGTAGTTCAGGCACGAGGTATATCCCCTGACGGCAGCGCTCGCAGCGGCCGCATCCGGCGTGAATTTCGACGGCGACGCGCTCGCCGACCGCGAACTCGTCGACGGTCGGCCCAACTTCGACGATGGTGCCCATGTATTCGTGGCCGGGCGTGAAGTTCTTGTTGAACGGCGGCTCGCCGCCGATCGTCGCCGGAGGACCGTGGCTGATCACCTCGAGATCGGTGGCACAGATGGCGGTGGCGTCGATCCGGACGAGCACCTCCGCGACGCCGGGACTGGGTACCGGTTTGTCGACAAGAATCAACTGGCCGGGATCGCCCAGGACCCAGGCCTTCATCGTTGTCATGTTTTTCCAGGCTATATCATCCGTTTTTCGCACCCGAAAGGGCACGACGGTCCCGTTCCGCCTGTATTGCCAAGGCTGTATATAATCTGGCGTCTCAGAACCACATGGCTTTGCCACAAGGAGGCTCTGATGAAACTCGGGCGATTGGTCCGGCTGACCGTCGCGTTGCTCGCGTTGCCGCTCCTTGCGTACGCGCAGGATGCAACGTTGAGCGGCACCGTCAAGGACAACACCGGCGGCGTTCTTCCAGGCGTCACCGTCACCGCGACAAACGAGGCCTCGGGCATCACGTTTGTCAGCGTCACGGACGAGCGCGGACTGTATCGAATCCCAGTCCGCGCAGGCTCTTACAAGATCACCGCGGAACTCGCGGGATTCACGACCGCGGCGCGCCCGGGCGTCGAGATGCTGCTCGGACAGCCAGGTCGTCGCTGGATTTCAACATGCAGGTGTCGTCGCTGCAGGAGACGGTGACGGTCACCGGCGAAGCGCCGCTGCTCGACACCGACATCCTCGACCATCGCCAGCAATATCGACCCGCGGCAGATGCAGGACATCCCGATCAACGGCCGCAACTGGATGGACCTGACGATGCTGGCGGCCGGCTCGCGCACCAACGCGTCGAGCGAGGTCCCGCAGGATCGGCAGGGCTTCTTCCAGACCAACGTCGACGGACAGTCGGTCGACGCTGACGGTCTGCTGCGCGCAGAACCAGCCGCGCTACAGCCGCGACTCGATCGCCGAGTTCCAGCTGACGACCAACCGCTTCGACGCGACCCAGGGCCGCACGATGGGCATGATGGTCAACGCCATCACCAAGTCCGGCACTAACACTTTCGCCGGCACGTTCGGCGGTTACTTCCGCCGACGACACGTGGAACGCCGCGGACTTCGTCCAGAAGAAGGTGCTGCCGCATAAGGACACACAGGTGAGCGGCACGTTCGGCGGGCCGATCGTCAAGGACCGCATCCACTTCTTCGCCAACTACGATACGAGCGCAACCCGCAGACGTTCACCTTCGGCGGACCGAACGGACCGCTCCCGACCGCGGGCAATCAGATCAACCTGAACCTGAACGCGAACTACACGCTGCAACCAGGGTGGCGCCAAAGTGGACGTGCAGTTCAACCCGTCAGAACCGCTTGACCGGCCGCTACAGCCACTACAAGAACCTGCAGCCGGTCACCGGCGGCGGCAACACGCAGCATCCGTCGACGGCGAGCTCGAACAACCGCTTCGTTGATCAGTAGCTTCGCGACCTACACGTCGGTGCTGAGCAACAACACGATCAACGAGATCAAGGGCGGCCTCAACGCGAACTTCTACACGCTCGAGCCAATCGCCGGCTGGGGCTCGACCGGCAGCCGTCGTCCGCCGGACACGGAGAAGATCCTGTTCGACGTGTTCTCGGGACGCGAGATCGAGGGCGGTGCGCCGGCGATCGCGTTCTCGGGCTACACGATCGGATCGCCGACCAACAACCCGCAGCGCACGGGTGAGCACAACTACCAGTTCCGCGACGATTTCACCACGGCGTTCGAGCTTGGTGGCCGCCACGACGTGAAATTCGGCGGCGATTTCATCAATTACACGATGTCGCAGGGCTGGTGCAACGTGTGCGACGGCCAGTTCACATCGACGTCCTCCGCACCGGGACGCGCAACGCCGCCACGGTCGGGGGCGTCAACTTCAGCCAGATTCCGCTCGAGACTCTGATGCCGGACTGGCGCGACGCCTCCAGCTGGAACTGGACCGCGATGTCGCCGCTGTTTCGCGATTACAACGTGACCATCGGCAACGCGTCGTATTCGGTGCACCGCGAGATCTACGCGGCGTGGTATGCAGGACGACTGGAAGGTCGGGCAGCAAGCTGACGCTGAACATGGGCGTCCGCTACGACCTCGATCACGGCGCGCAGGGCGAGTTCGTGAAGTTCCTGCCGTGGCTGTCCGGCAAGCGTCCGACCGACAAGAACAACGCTGGCGCCGCGACTTGGCTTCGCGTATCAGGTGAACGACAAGTCGGTCATCCGCGGCGGCTGGGGCCTGTTCTTCACGGAGCTCGAAGACGACGCGCTGCACCAGTCGTACATCCTGACGCAGAACACGAACATCACGCTGCCGAACAACGGCCGTCCGGACTTCGGCCTCAATCCGTTCGGCGGCCCGAAGCCGACCCAGGAGCAGATCGTCGCGCGCCGGTGCGACATCGTCGGCCTGCCGTTCAACTCGCCGAACTGCTTCCCGCAGTCGATCCGCAACGGATCCGAGATTCCGGTCGGCGACCACCCGGTGTCGTGCAGCCACATGGCGTCGATCGGGTTCCAGCGCGAGCTCGCGGCGAACACGGGCTTCGACACCAACTTCGTGCATCACCGGCGGCCGCGCCGAAGAGCGGCGGCAGAACCTGAACAGCTCGATCAATCCGGCGACCGGCGCGAACTACACCGCGACCGGGGCGGCAACCGATGTGGCGCACCTGCCGTTCCCATCGTGGGGCCGATTGCGGGCGAGATCATGAACGGCCGCTCGAACTACTACGGCTGGGAGAACACCTTGACCAAGCGGTTCAGCAACCGCTGGCAGGCGAATGCGACCTACACCCTGTCGTATTTCAAGGATGACGGCGGCATCGGCGGCCTGACCGGCCCGGTTCGTCACGACGCTCGGATCCGTCGGCCGACATCCCGACCACGCTGACGCCCGTACATGGGGACGGTGGCGCCGGACATGGCGCCGATCTACCAGCTCACGGCGACCGACCAGCGGCACCGTGCGACGTTCAACGGCATCTGGGACATGGGGATGGGCTTCCAGTTGAGCGGCGTCTATTTCTTCGGCTCAGGCGAACGCCGCAGCACGACGTGGGGCAGCGACCTGCGCAACACCGGCGGGGCCAACTTCGGCATCCTGACGCCGGCGGGCACCACTGCGGAATCGCTGACCGCGCAGCTGAGTCAGGCTGTGCGCGACCGCGTCGGCACGGTCAAGGGTCAGGTGTACAACGGCCAGTTCCTGCTCGATCGCGCGCAGTTCGTGGGCCAGCCGATTCACCGCGTCGACATGCGTCATCCAGAAGCGGTTCTCGCCTGGCGGGCGCCGCAACGCCGACCTGATGGCGGAAGTGTTCAACATCTTCAACCACGCCAACTACGGGTCATACACGACGACGTTCAGCAATGCGGCGCAGTGCGGACTGCCGTCACAGAACACCGCGACGGCGTACTGCCGCGCATCCTGCAGCTCGGCTTCCACCTCGGCGTTCTAACCTGACGGTGTGGCGGGCCTCATGAGGCCCGCCCTCCGCTACCGAGGCGCGCGGATTCGTCTGCGCGCCTTTTTCGCACAGCCGCAAATCGACGCCAATGTCCGATATTTCCGAGCACCTTCTGACCATCGAAGAATTCAGTCGCAAGCTCCGAGCGCGCGAGATCAACCGCGCTCGACGTCACCGACGCCTGCCTGCGGCGCATCGACGAGCTTCAACCACGGCTCAATGCATTCATTCGCGTGATGGCCGAGGATGCGCGCCGCGATGCGGCGGCGGCGGACCGCGAGCTGGCGGAGGGGCGCGATCGCGGACCGCTGCACGGCGTGCCCGATCGCCGTCAGGGACCTGATCGACATTGCGGGCGTGCCGACAACCGCGGCGTCGCGCGTGCGCGACGGGACACGCGGCGGCCGCGGATGCACCGGTCATCACGCACCTGAGAGCATGCCGGCGCCGTTCTGATCGGCAAGACGAATCTCGATGAATTCGCGTTCGGCGACGACGAGCGAGCACTCGGCGTTTGGCGGCGTCCGCCATCCGCTCGACCCCACGCGATCGCCGGGAGGCTCGAGCGGCGGGTCGGCGGTCGCGGTCGCGACCGGGATGGCGCCTGGCGGCACTCGGCGACCGATACCGGCGGCTCCATCCGCATCCCCGCCGCCGCCTGCGGCATCGTCGGGCTCAAGCCGGCATACGGCGAAGTCTCGACCGACGGCGTCGTTCCACTCTCGCGCACCTTCGATCATCTCGGGCCGTTCGCGCGCACGGTTGCCGACGCGTCGGCTCGTGTATCGCGTTCTGGCGGGCTGACCTACCGGCGCTGCGATGCGGACCTCCACGTCATCGGCTCCGCGGCTTGCAATTCCTCGCGGCTACCTCGACCGATCGTGCTGGACGTTGACGTGCGAGCGCGATTCGAAGAGGTCGATCGCCGCGTTGCGTGCGGCCGGCGCCGACGGTGACCGACGTCGCCATCGCGCATGCGTCGAGCACGCCGGCGGTCTACATTCACATTCATTCGTCGGAAGGCGCGACGTACCACGCGCGGACGCTGGACACTCTCGCGGACCGCTACACGCCCGTCGTGCGGCGGCGGCTCGAGGCTGGGACGGTACGTGCTCGCGGAGGACTACGTGCGGGCGATGGAGGGCCGAGAGCTGCTGCGCCGCGAGGTCGACGCCGCGCTCGCCGGGTGCGACGCGCTCATCCTCCCGACGCTGCCGATTCCCGCGCCGCCGATCGGCGCCGAATCCGTCATCGTCAACGGCGCGAGCCGAGCCGGTCCGCGCGCTGATGCTGCGGCTCACGCAGTTGTTCAACGTCACCGGGCACCCGGCGATCTCGATTCCGTGCGGCGCCACGTCAGAAGGGACTGCCTGTCGGCGTGCAGGTCGTCGGTCACCGTAATCAGACCGAAGCACTCCTCCAGCTCGCCCTGGCATGTGAGGCTCGCATCTCGGTGCGATCTGGCTGACGCAGGTCGGTGCGATCGCGTCTGCCCGCGAGGTCCGGTGCGATCTCCTCCGGCCGCTGAGGTTGGCCGCGATTCACCTCTCGCACCTTTCGCCGTGACCGCGCAGTCACGATCGCACCGACGAGCGAAGCGGGATCGCACTGACCACCGGAGTGAGATCGCGCCGAGCCGTCGTCGATGCGATCCAGCGTCAGTGCGATCGCATCCCTAGCGGGCTCTGCGTCGCCGGCGCGCCCGTGAGGACCGGCAGATCGATGTAGCTCGCCGCCTGCGGCGCGTGGTAGACGCGCTGCGTGGCCTTGATGTAATCCGCCGGCTTCGCGAAAAAGATGTTCGGCACGAACGTCTGCGGGATTGCGGTCGTAGAGCGGGAACCAGCGTCGACTGCACCTGCACCATGATCGCGATGGCCCGGCTTGAAGATGTGGTTCGCCGTCGGCAGCGCGAACGTGTACGGCAGCGGCTTGTTCGACGCGATCGGCCTGCCGGGCGCTCGAAGCTCTCGCGATAGCGGCCGCGGAAGATGTCCATCGCGATCGCCAGCTGGTAGCCGCCCATCTCGGGCTGGCTCGGCACCTCGTCGGGATAGACGTCGATCAGCTTCACGACCCAGTCGCTGTCGGTGCCGCTCGTCGACGCGACCAGGTGCACGACCGGCGCGCCGCTGATGCGCACGGGCTCCGTGAGCGCCGGCGTCATGTATGTCAGCACGTCGGGCCGACTCTCCGCCGTGCGCTGATCGTTGACGAGCCACCGGCGCCACGCGTCGGTATCGCTGAAGCGCGCCGGACGCGGTGAGTACGGCACCGGCTTGGCCGGATCCGAGACGTACTCATCGTACGCAGCAGCCGGCTGCGCGGCAGCCGCCGGGCGCGGTGAACGACAGCGCCGAAGTCCGGCGTTGAGATAGAGCGGCTTCGGCTTTGCCGGCGCATCCCGACTCGCACGCCAGCGGCCACGACGTGAAGCGATCCCAGTGGTTCTCGCCTGTGTTGTAGATCAGCACCGGCGGCGTGTTCGCCTTCGGCGCGCCGTCCTTCAGGTACTGATCGAAGAACGGCTTGATGATGTCGCGCCGCACGTCGAGCGTCGTGTCGGTCGCTCCAGCGCAGCGGGCCGAGCGCCGTGCCCTCGCGGTTGATCTGGCTGTGGAACCACGGCCCCATGATCAGGAAGTTCTTGTCGTTGCCGCTGTCCTTCGGCTCGATCGCCGCGTAGCTGTGGATCGCGCCCCACATGTCTTCCTGGTCCCACAGTCCCTGCAGCCAGATCGTCGGCACCGTCAACGGCTGCTGCCGCCATCGTCGTATCGAGCGCCTGCTCCTTCCAGAAGGCGTCGTATGACGGGATGCTCGGTGAGCTTTGCGCCACCACGGCAGCTGATCGAAGCCCGCGGCCTTCGCCCAGTCGCCCGCCGATCCGGCGCGGCGGAAGTTGTCGTAGTCGTCGTATCCGCGCACGGACGACGGCCGTCGCCGGCGCCTCGCACGGTCGTCTGCTCGGTGAAGTAATCGAGATTCACCTGCCGGAAGGCGCCGTAGTGGAACCAGTCGTCGCCCATCCAGCCGTCGATCATCGGGCTCTCGGGCACGGCGGCCTTGAGCGCCGGATGCGGATTGACGAGCGCCATGACGACGGTGAAGCCCTCGTAGGAGCTGCCGACCATGCCGACGCGGCCGTTCGACTCGGGCACGTTCTTCACAAGCCAGTCGATCGTGTCGTAGGCGTCGGTGGAGTGATCGACGCGTGCTGTTGTTCAGCGGTCCGCGCAGCGGGCGCGTCATCACGTACTCGCCTTCCGACCCGTATTTCCCGCGCACGTCCTGGTAGACGCGGATGTAGCCGTCGGCGGCAAACAGCTCGTCGAACAGCGGCAGCGCCGCGACCATGTAGCGGCGACGCGGTTGCGCTGCGCGCGCGCCGACGCGTTGTACGGCGTCCGCGTGAGCAGGATGGGCGCGTTGCGCGCGCCCTTCGGCACGACGATGACCGTGTAGAGCTTGACGCCGTCGCGCATCGGGATCATGACGTCGCGCTTCGACGTAGTCGTACGCGGCTGTCGGCGCCTCGAAGCGCGGCGGGATGTCCGGCGTCAGCGGCGGCGTCTGCGCTGCTGCGCGCCCGGCGATGCGATCGCCAGCAGGCCAGGCGAAGAGACGCGACCGGAATCGAGCGGCGCGACAGGACTCACTGGCAAGCCTCTGGCTATTTCCTTGCCGGATCGTCTGCGGGATTCACGGTACGTGGTCGACGACGGTCCGTAGCCGACGATCTCGGATGATGACTTCGCTCCTTCGTTCGCGCGAAGTGCGGCAGTGTTGGGCGGCTCCGTGTAGGAGACTCCCGGGCGGAAGCGCCTTGAGCGCCTTCTCGTCGAACTTCTCGCCATAGCCGAAATGCCACGTGCCCTTCAGCACCGTGGCGCACGCGGTCGTCCTTGTGCGAGTGCGCCTGGATGGTCATGTTCGCCGGCGCGCGCAGCGCAGGCACGTACATGCCCTGGCTTGGTCGGGTCGCCCTTGAGGACGACCGTTTCGATGCCGCTGACGCCAGACGTGCCGGCGTTCCGCCCGCGGCCGGCAGACGGGCCACGGAATGTCGTCGAGCTTCAGCGGTCGCCGGGCCGCTCAGCCGCGCCTGTGCCGCTGTATGTGGTGACCGCCGCCGGCGAGGAGGACCGCCGCAGCCAGCCATAGCCGAAAACCCGCTGTCAGTAGTTGCGCATCGATAAGGTCTCCTTGGTCGACACAATCGTCTCACAGCAGATATAATCCCGGCCTGCTTTTGAACAAATCGGCATCGTTCAACGTAAATACTACAGGTCCGGCTGAAGCCAGACCCTACCGGTGACGAAGTCGGAGGACGAAAAGATGCGCCGTATTGGATTGGGCCCGGCCGGGATTCGCTACGCGTTCGTCGTGGCGATTGCTGCGTATGCGGTCGTGGGAGTGTTCTCGATTACCGGACATGCCGGCCAGGCGCGTCAGGTGACCGCAGGCGGGTCGTATTCGGCCGCGCAGGCAACCCGTGGAAAGACGCTCGTACACCGACCAGTGCGTGGCGTGCCACGGAGAAATGCTGGAAGGCGTGGTCGGCCCGCCGTTGACCGGCGACTGACTTCCTGACGGATTTCGGCGGCCAAGTCTGTCAGGAGCTGGCCGACAAGATTCACGCGACGATGCCGCAGCAGGCCCCGGGCACGATTGAGCGACGCGCAGGTCGATGGACCTCTGACCGCCTACCTCCTGCAGTTCAATAAGTATCCCGCCGGAGCCGATATGACCGCGGCGACGGCCGCGCAGTTCACGCTGCCTGCGGGCGGCAAGGCGCCGGCTGCCCGGCGGCGACGACGGCGAGCTCGGCTGGCGTGACGTTCACGACCAGCGCCAACCTCGCGCAGTTCATGCGCGCCATCACCTTCCCGAACGCGAACATCATTTTCAATACGCAGTTGTACGACCCGGGCAAGGAAAAGCCGAAGATGCCCGATCCCGTACGACTACGTCCTCTGGGGCAGAGACGGTGTATTACGGATGGGAAGCGGTTGACGAGGCGATCCTGGCGCTGCGAGGACACGTCGCCGATGCTGCTGCTGCCGGGGCGCAAGTGCCAGAACGGGCGGCCGGTGCCGATTCAGAACGCGGACTACCAGCAGGCGACGCACGACCTGATCGCCTTCGCCGACGAGCTCTGGAAGGCCGCGCAGACGACACCAGGACAAGCGGTCAGCGCGATGTCGGAGCAGCTGAACGACACCTGCGCGAACTGCCACAAGGTCTATCGCGACGTCTCGGTGTCAGGTGGCGCGTCGACGGGATCGCTCACGGCCGACCGCTGCAACGCGATGCCGAAGGGCGGCGGGCGTAGCGCAATAAACCGCTCAGACTCCCAACCTCCAGACTTCCAGCTCCCAAGTTCCGAGTCGCGCCCACGCGGGGCCGTGGCGCTTGGGAGTTGCGCGAATTCGGACCAGCTTGCGCGTTAGCGAGCGCCCGGATCGATGCGGTCGGGGCGCGCCTGCGGCTGTCCCGGCTGGCGGCAGCGCGCCTGCCCGCGCAGTGGCGGCGTTGGCACCGCGTGATCCGGCTCGTTCAGATACAGATGCTGTAGCCGGATGCCGCGCCCGTTCTCACTCCAGCCAGCCGATCGACTGCTGCAGCATCGGTCGGCGGCGGAAAGCCCTTGGGCACCGTCGACTCGGCGACGATCAGCCGGTTCGCGTGCATGTAGGCCGACACCGAACGTGCGCGACTGGTCCTTCAGGTTGGTGAACTGGATCTCCTGCCCGCCAACCATCTCCATGAAGTTGAACATCAGGTGCGTGACGCTGCACGTCCTTGTCGTGCAGCATCCTGTTGATCGCGTAGGTGACGGCGCCGCGCACGTCGTTCTTCCAGTAGCCGTAGCCGGTATCGACCGACGCCGGCGCACGTCTCGGCGCCCGGAGGGCACTTGGCCGCCTTTTCCGACCAGCACGCGCTCGACCGGCGTGTAATCGACGACGGTGAGCTTGTGCGTCCGCCGATGATCCCGCTCGACCGTATAGACCTTCGCCGGCAGGTTGACGAAGCTACTCGGTCAGCCAGGTTTCGTCGGTCAGCACCGGTTTGCCGGGAAGGTGATCGTGAACCGATCTTCCTTGCTTGACGAACTCGGTGTAGTCCTCCTGTGCGAACGCGGGCGCCGCGATGGCGAGCAGCAGGGCCGATGAAAGCAGCAATTTCTGGACGTCATGATGCGTCTCCTACCGGGTCGTCGCCGCGGTGGCTCCAACTGCGCCGCCGAACCTGGCTATTTGAAATCGACCGTGGTCTTCAGCGTGTTGCTGTCGGCCATCTTCGAATCGCTCGCGCGGACCTCGAGATCGCAGCGCGAGCTCGGCGGCGGTGCGAACGGCTTCAGCTGAGTGCGCGGATTCGGAATCGACGCCGTCACGACGCCGTTGACGATTCCTGGCTTTCGCAACGCCCGAAAGCGGCTCATTGCCGCAATCGAGGAAGAACCAGACGTTGGCGAGTGCGCCGATCGCATCGGGCGTCTCCGTTCATCGCGAACTGAACCTCGCACGGCCGGCTGCTGGTCACCTGCGCCGAGACGATTTTCACGTCGGAGATCGTCGGCACGTGCGTGGGAACGGTGAGCGGCCGGGGCCGTGGTCCGCAGCATCGGACCGGTCGCGATCATGGTCCGGTTGCCCGGCATCGCGTCCGACGCGACGTCGACCGATGACGTCCCACCATCGCCTGCCTTCTGCCGGACGTCGCTTCCTCGTGATGCTTTTCGACGGTGATGCCCGCCGCGGGCATGATCTCGACCGCCGCGACGTCCGTGGCGACCGTTGATGCCCATGTGCAGCACGATTGGTCTGGCCGCGTGCGAGCTGCGTCGGGTACATAGCCCTCGATGACGCGAGGAGCCCTGCGCATCGACCCGCGCGCCGGAGACGGACAGCAGCAACAACCGTACATGACAACAACGCGATACATCACGTGACCCCTCATCTCGTTGCCGCTGCCTGTTCGAGTGCGATGACGCGCGCAGTGGCGCAGTCGTCCATGATCTTCCAGTAGCGCTCGCCGCGCGCCGCGCCATAGAGCAGCGGGTTCGCCCGTTCGGGTTCTTCCGAATCGTCTCCATGTCCGCGAGCGTGTCCTGGTAGATGCCCGGATGCGCGTTCAGGATGCCGTCGGCGCTCATCTTCGAGCGCGTAGTCCTTGATCACGCTCTCGAACCGGTTCAGCGAATCGCGGTTCGGATGCTGCAGACCGCCGCCGTGCAGCAGGACGACGTGCGATTCGCCGTGCCACTTCACGGGGATGAAGATGCCGAGCGTGCCCGGCGTGTGGCCGAAGAGGGTCGTGAAGGTGAGCGTCTCGTCGCCGAGCGTCAGCGTGTCGCCGTGCTTGATGTCCACGTCGCGCTGCGCCAGCGGACCGCTCCGGCTTCTGCGCGGGCAGCGTTGGCGTCCCAGTCTTCCTTCCCCATCAGCACGCGCGGGTGATACGTGCGCTGCAGGTAGTTCGCGCCGCCGGTGTGGTCGGTCTGTCCCGGGATGCCCGTGCGACGAGCACGATGTATGATCTGCGCGGGGTCGAGACCGACCTTCTGCATGCTCGGGACGAGGACGTCGCGCGCTTCCTCGGTGGTGTTCAGCGTGTCGATGAGGATCAGGCCCTGGCTCGTCGTGATGACGAACGCGCCCTGCGAGGCGAGCCCCAGGAACCAGACGTTGTCGAAGATCTTCGTCGGCTCGACGGTGTAGTCCTTCATCGGCGGCAGGCCGAGACGCTCGCGCGTGCAGCGCCGCGCGCTCGGGTCCGGTGAACGAGCAGGTGTTGTCGAACTCCGCCTGCAGGTCGTTGCCGGCGAGCTGCCTGGCCGCCGCGACGTAGCGTCTGCGCTTCGGCGGAGCCGTCGAACTGCTGCTTCGGTCGGGAACACGGGCGGCCGCGGCGCCGCCCGCGCTGGGCGGCGAGGGCGCGCGCAGCGTGATGCCAGTCCGACGCCGATCAGTGCGTTTCATCGCGAGCGCGCCGCCTTCGCCGTTTCGTCCGCAATCCACTTGTCCGCCACCGTCTTGAGGCGAGCCAGCCACTGCTGCCACGACGCGGGATCCACGAACGGATTCAGCTCGCCCGGCTTACGCGACTGGAGCTTCACCATGCGCTCGAACGTGCCGCCGTTGGGATAGGTGGAATTGGCGAGCCAGCTGTGAATCAGCAGGCCGACCTCGACGTCCGGCTCCATCTGCGTGACCGCGGTTCACGCTGGCGAGGAACTTCTTGCCGCCTTCGACGCCGTCGCGCGGCTCCGGGCCCGCCGAACATGAACGCCTTGTGTGGCTTGCCGTTGTCGTAGACCGTGAACTCGAACGACGCGCTGCCCGGCGTGTGGCCCGGCGTGACGAAGACCTTCGAGCGAGGTCTTGCCGAGCGTGACGACGTCGCCGTCCTTCAGGACGAGGTCGTCGCGCGTCGCGCTGCGGTGCGCGTTGATCGGGCGCCAGCGACCGGCGGAGTCGCTCGCGCTGCTGCGCGGTGTAGTCGTCCACCATCTTCCAGTCGGCCTCCGTCATGCCGACGCGGGCGCCCGACAGCTCCTTGATGCGCGCGGCGCCGCCGAAGTGATCGAGGTGGCCGTGGACGATCAGGACGATAGCTGACGTCCTTCGGATCGAAGCCGAGGTTGCGGATGTTGTCGAGCACGTGATCGACGTGCGGCTCCTGCGAGCTGTCGATCATGATCAACCCTGCGGTCGTCGGAATCAGCCAGGTGGAGACCGTGCCGACGCCGACGTGATAGAGGTTGTCGAAGATCTTGAAGCCCGGAAGGCTCTGCTGGTACTCGACGTCGCGCCCGTGGCTTTCGCGGAACGTCTGGCTGAGCGTCTCGTTGGGCGCGGCGCTGCCCTGCCGCCGCCACCGCCTGCGCCGCGAGACTGGCGGCGAGCCCGGCGACAGCGAGTGCGACGACGAATGTTCTTTTCATACTGCGAATCCGCACGGTCAAAGCATTCAGACTGCGATGCTGCAGCGTTGCGGTGCAGCTGTTGTCGCTGTCCACTGCCGCCTCAGCTGCGTGCAGCGGCTGACCCCTGCGTCTCCGTCGGCGAACGGCAAGCAGGAACAGGCCGAGGAACAGGATGATCGACGTCAGCGCGATCGGGCGTGCCGATGTTGCCGAAGTGGTTCGACGCCCGCGGCGATCAGGAACACCATGCCGACGCCGACGAAGCGGCCGATCGAGCTGATGAAGCCCATGCCGCTGCCGCGGCTGCTCGTCTCGATACAGCTCCGGCAGCCACAGCGTATACATCGCGAAGTTCGCGCCCGCGCAGGCCGAGGAAGAACGTCATGACACGAAGAAGGTCTGGAGCGCGTTGCACCGTCAGGAAGAACGCCCAGCCGAACGCGCATCGCGGTGGTCGACGCATCAGCAACGACAGGAAGATGGCCATCGGCGACGCGGCGGCCGAAGCGCTCGGCGCAGAATCGGCGCGCAGCAGGCAGCCCGATCACCGTGCCGATCGGCCAGCACCGCTCCGCCCGTAGGACGCCATGCGCGCCGCGTCGGCGTCGCGACCGTCGCCCTGCGCGCAGCGCGATCTGCGTGATCGCGCGGTCGGCACGTAGATCGATCCGGCCCACTGCCCGATGATCGACACGAGGTAGATGAGCGACATCACGATCGTGCGGTTCTTGTAACTGCGGCGTGAAGAGCGCGCCGAACGACTGCTTCATCGACGGCCGCGTCGTCTTCTTCATCTCCTCGAACCTGTGCGACTCCTTCACGTTCGACATGATCCAGCCGACGAAGAGCGCCGGCAGGCCGCCGAAGGCGAACATCCAGCGCCAGCCGTAGTTCGCGCCGATGGTGTAGTTCGCGATCGACGCGAGCAGGAAGCCGACGTAGTAGCCGGTGTGCAGGTAGCCGGCGAACTTCACGCGGCGATCTTCAGGCAGCGACTTCGGCGACGAACGTCGACCCGACCGGCTGCTCGCCGCCGAGGCCGAAGCCGCAGAGGACGCGCAGGAACATCAGCTGCCAGATGTTGGTGACGAGGCCGCACAGCAGCGTGAACAGCGAGTAGAGCAACGATCGTCAGCGCGAGCGCGCGCACGCGGCCGATGCGATCGCCGATGATCCCCCAGACCATCGAGAGGCCCCACCCGAGCAGGAACATCGCGAAGAGAAGCTGCCCCAGATGCCGATGTTCGGACGTCGTCGCCTCGATGCCCGACGCCGGCAGCAGCTCACCGCAGCGCCGGGACGAGCACGAGCCCGTAGATGAACGCGTCCATGCCGTCGAGCGTCCACCCGGCATACGCCGCCAGGAATCCCTTCTTCTGGGCGGTCGTCAGCGGCGTCTTCGGTGCGGACCGGTTGTGCGTGCGTCGCTGATGCTGTGACCGCCATGGCTGTTCGATCCCTCGGGAGATGGCGTTAACGGGCGTGGATTCAGCGAAAAGTGGGCCCATTCTATGGGCGCTACTGGTGTCCGGTCAAGCAACCGCGCGCCGCACATCCTGTGATGCTGCAGCACGTCGCGATTGACCACAAATGTCGGAGGCGTTTGCCCGTTGGCGACGCGCGACGACCGAGCGGAACGCGCTCTCGGCGTTGTTCCTGAAAAATTCGTCGGTCCAGCAGATGCGAGTGCGGCGTGACGATCACGTTGTCCAGCGTCAGGATCGGGTTGTCCGGCGCCGACCGGCTCCTGCTCGAAGACGTCGAGCGGCGGCGCCCGCGATGCGCCGTCTCGACTAGCGCGGCGTACAGCGCCTTCTCGTCGACGATCGGACCTGCGCGCCGTGTTGATGAAGTACGCGGTCGGCTTCATCAGCGAGAACTCGCGCGCGCCGATGAAGCCGCGCGTCTCCGGCGTCAGCGGCGTGTTCACGCAGACGAAGTCGGACTCGCGGAACACCGTGTCCTTGTCCGTCAGCCGCGCACGCAGCTTCGCGGCGTCTTCCGCTTTGCGCGTACGGGTCGAACGCGAGGTGCACCATGTCGAGCGGCGCGAGCAGCGCGGAACAGCTCGCCGCCGATGTTGCCGACGCCGATCGACCCGATCGTCTTGCCGGTCAGGCCGACGCCCATGTGATTGGTCGTCTCGCCCCAGCGTCCCGTGCGCGTGATCGCGTCCTTCGTCGAGAAGCTTGTGCGACAGCGCGAGCATCAACGTGAGGATGCTGCGCGGCGTGACGAGGGCGACGAACGCCGTCAGAGCGTAGCAATGCAGCA
>ERZ1370068.1267-contig-11159_pt1 | contig 81813 bp, 127 predicted proteins | sample MGYA00561227_ERZ1370068 | MGnify/ENA primary metagenome ERZ1370068 (study PRJEB38410, sample SAMEA6850437) | metagenome | study: Metagenomic assessment of the ecological functions of the soil: analysis of the soil microbiota associated with the...
GTACTTCGTTCAGTTACGTATTGCTTAAAGGCAACCGGCGGGCAACGTGCCATACAGCGTACCGGGCGGGTTGGCGACCGACGCCTGACCGGCCGCGACCCCTGCGGCATAAGGCCTGGTTGGTGGCGTTCGCCGTGGCGGCGGCGCCGACCGCCGTGCCCGCGATCAGGCCGGCTGCCACGGCGCCCCGGTGTTCCAGCCGCCGCCAATTGTAGCAGTTGGCGCCGTAGGCGTTGACGGCTGACGGCCGGGGAGTTGGCAGGCGCCGTAGTAGCCGCCATGCCAGTAGTCGGGGCCGCCGTAGTAGCTGTGGCCGTCGGCGCCGGTAGCGCTCCACGAACCGCGCATGGCCGCGGTCGCTGGTCCCGCCGCGATAGCCGGTCGCGTTCCACGAGCCGTCGCTGCCGCTGGCGTATCCGCCGCGATAGCCGTGGGCGTTCCACGAGCCATCGGCGCGCGGCGTAGCCCCGCGTCCGTCGGAGACGCGTTGGGCGAAACGGCCGCCGCCCAGCCACCGGCGTGATACCAGGCATGGGCCGAAGACAAGCGGCAGGGCGATGGCGGCGGCACGCCGGCAGCAAGCGGGGTCTTGTTCATCGTGCTCTCCTGTCGGTCACTTCTTGGCGGGATTGGCGAGCCGCGCGCCGGGCAGCGGGACGAAGCCCGATGCGGCGGGCGCCTGCCAGCGCCGCGGACGTGAGAGGCGTCGGGCGCCGACCGGCTGGTCGAGCGGCCAGTGTCCGAGAAGGCTTTACGGTGTGGCGGTAGCGGGACGGATCGTCGATGAAGATGGCACGCGCGCAGGCGCGGCAGCCTGTCGTCGCTGCCCATCCCAGAGCTGGAGCAGTGCAGGCGTTCGCCGGCCCGCGCACCTGACGATGTCGGTCGTCGACGCCGCCGAAGCGACGACCGACTTTCTCCGACGACGAAGGCGATCTCTCAGGATTGTCGCTGATCGTCTTCATCCGGATCGGAGACGATGACGGGTCCGGTGAAAGGGAAATATAGATCGCGGCCTGCTCGAAGGCGGCGCGCAGCATGGCGTCGACCGTGTCCGGCGCGTCGGCGACCGCCACGAAAGGTTGGCGGCGGGCTCGTAAAGGGCTGCACCGTCTTGCCGTCGTAGTAGTAGAACTCGGTGCGCGGACCATCACCCGGGGTAGACGACGCGCAGCTTTGTTGGGCCGTTGCAGGGCGACGTGCGACGCAGCGTGAAGTAGGTCAGCCGGCATGCCGGTGCGGTCGGGACTTTCGTAAGGTGGCGACGGCGGTGAAGCCCATGGTCTTGGCCGCGGCGAGCCGATCGGTCATGGCCTTGACCAACGCACCATGGCGGCCGGCTCGATCTCGACCTTCGGTGCGCCGGGTGGGGGCGACTGCGGCAGAGCGGCCGGCCCGGCAGAACTGGCGGGGCGGGTTGCTGCTGGGCTGGGCAGCCGGTGCCGCCAACAGCGAATGCCACGGCGACAAGCCACGGGCTGAACGAGGCTCGCATCCGAAGCTCCCTCATTGGTGGCGGGATGATCAGCTATTCTTCGGCGGCGGACGCAATCAGGCTCGTTGTGTGTGAAGCAGACCCGGTGATCAGCCGCGCGCCGGACTGGAAGGTCACGTAGGACCACAGCCAGTCGAGCATCACGACCAGGCGGTTCCTGAAGCCGATCAGGAACGAGACATGGACCAGGCCCCACAGCAGCCAGGCGAGCGTGCCGTGCAATCGCTGAGCCAGCCGAAATCGGCGACGGCGGCGCGCCGGCCGATGGTCGCCAGGGTGCCGTAGTTGCGGTAGCGGAACGGCGGCGGCGCCGGCCTGCCGGCCGAGCCGCGCGCGCAGCAGCGCGCGCGACATAGGCGCCCTGCTGCTTGGCGACCGGCGCCAGGCCGGGCAGCGGCTGGCCGTCGCCGTCGAGCGCATGGGCGGTGTCGCCGATGACGAAGATCTCGGGATGGCCGGGCACGGTGAGGTCGGGCCCGACCACGACGCGGCCGACGCGGTCCTGTGTCGACGCCCAGCCAGCTGCGCCGCCGACGAGGCCGCGACGCCGGCCGCCCAGACGATGGTGGCGGCCTCGAGCCGCTGCTCGCCGATCGTCACGCCCGCTGCGTCGCAGTGGGTGACCGGCGTGCCCAGGCGCACCTCGACATGCAGCCGTTCGAGCGAGCGCTGCGCCGCCTCGCTCAGCATCGCCGGGAAGGCCGGCAGCAGGCGCGGGCCCGCCTCGACCAGCACGATGCGCGCCTCGCGCGGATTGATGGTGCGGAAATCGTGGCGCAGCGCGACGTGGGCGCAGCTCGGCGATGGCGCCCGCCATCTCCACGCCGGTCGGGCCGCCGCCGATCACCACGAAGGTGAGGAAGCGCCGGCGCGCTTCGGCGTCGGTGCGCCTGCTCGGCCTGCTCGAAGGCGCGTCAGGATGCGGCGGCGGATGCCGGTGGCGTCGTCGATCTTCTTCAGGCCGGGCGCCACGCGCTCCCAGTCGTCGTGGCCGAAATAGGCGTGCCGTGCGCCGGTCGCCAGCACCAGATACGTCGTAGGCGACCGCGCGGTCGTCGAGCCGCGACGCTACGGCGCTCGCTGGTCGATGCCGCGACACCTCGCCCAGCATCACGCGCACGTTGGCCGCCTTGCGCAGGATGGCGCGGATCGGCGAGGCGATCTGCGCCGGCGACAGGCCGGCGGTCGCCACCTGGTAGAGCAGCGGCTGGAAGAGGTGATAGTTGCGCCGGTCGATGACGGTGACGTCGGCGTCGGCGCCGGCCAAGCCGTGCGGCGGCACTCAGGCCGCCGAAGCCCGCGCCGACGATGACGATGCGCGGCCGGGCCATGGCGTTCTCACCACACCGGCAGACGGCGCCAGGAAGCGGCACCAGCCCGCGCGTGCGCGGGCTGAACAGCGTGTCGGTGAAATAGCTGCCGGCGGCGCGCTTGCTCGCCTCGCCCAGGGTCGGATAGGGCGGCACGAAGCTCGCCAGCGCCGAGATCTTCAGGCGCCTGGCGATGCGCCAGGCACCACGGCTGGATCAGCTCGCCGGCATGGGGCGCCACGATGGCCGCGCCCAGGATGCGGCCGCGCCGGTCGGTGATCGCCTTCACCATGCCGTCGGTCGTCGCGTTCGGTCTGGGCGCGGTCGTTCTCGGCGAGCTTCCAGCGCAGCACCTTGATCGCCTCGCCGTGCTTGTCGCGCGCCTCGCGCTTCGCTCATGCCGACCTGCGCCAGCTCGGGGTCGGTGTAGGTCGCCCACGGCACGATCGAGGCATCGAGCCGGGCGGGCGCGCGGAACAGCGCGCCGCGGATGAACAGCGAGGCCTCGTAGCCCGCCATGTGCGTGAAGGCATAGAGGCCGTTGCAGTCGCCGATCGCCCAGACGTTGCGGTTGGAGGTTCGCAGCGAGGCATCGACCGTGATGCCGCGCCTGGTGTGGGCGATGCCTGCCGTCTCGAGGTCGAGGCCCTCGACGATGGGCGCGCGGCCGGCGGCGACCAGCAGGTGCGAGCCTTCGAGTCGTTCGCCGCCGTCGAGGATCACGGTCACGCCGGACGGCGCGCGTTCGACGCGCGCGATCTTGGCGTGGCCGCGCAGCTCGACGCCTTCGGCCTTGCAGGCGCGCCACGACGACGGCGGACAGCTCGGGATCGTCCTTGGCGAGGAAGTCGGCGGCTTCCAGCACGGTGACCTGCGCGCCCAGCCGCCGGTGCGCCTGGGCCATTTCGAGGCCGATCGGCCCGCCGCCGATCACGATCAGATGGTCGGGCAGGGTGCGGTTGGCGAAGATCGTCTCGTTGGTGAGATAGGGCACGTCGGCCGAGGCCCGGGATCGGCGGCGCGGTCGGCCGCGAGCCGGTCGCCAGCACGATGCGGCGGCTCTTGATGCGGTGCGGGCCGGCTGACAGCTCGGTGCGGCCGATGAAGCGCGCCTCTTCCTTCAGCACGCGGACGCCGAGCTTCTCGAAGCGCTCGACCGAATCGTTGGGCGCGATGGCGGCGATCACGCCTGGCGACGTGATCCATGACCCGGCCGAAATCGATCGCGGGCTCGACCGGCGCGATGCCGAAGGCGGCGCCGCTGCGCTGCGCCTGGGCTGCCTTGGCGGCGGCGATCAGCGCCTTCGACGGCACGCAGCCGTAGTTGAGGCAATCGCCGCCCATCTCGGCGCGCTCGATCAGCACGACGTCGAGGCCGAGCTGGGCGCGCGCCGGCGGCGGCGACCAGGCCCGCCGAGCCGGCGCCGACGACGCAGACATCGGGCGTCAGGGTCGCTCAGCTCATCTCACGGCGACGTCCTGCGGCGGCGCAGGCGCGTGTAGAGCACCGGCACCAGCGCCAGGACGGCGAGACCGAGCAGCGGCAGCAGGATGCGCCATTCGAAGATGATGCCGAGGTCGGGCATCTCGCCGCGGTCGATCAGCATGCCGAAGCCGGCGCCGACGCTCGAATAGACGATCGCGCCGGGAATGATGCCGATCAGGGTCGCCAGCGCGTAGGGGCCGAGCCTCATGCCGAGCAACGCCGGCACGATATTGACCAGCCAGAAGGGAAACACCGGGACCAGCCGCAGGAACAGCAGGTAGCTGAAGCTGTCGCGGCGAAAGCCTTCCTCGAGGCGCGCCAGGGCGGCGCCGGCGCGGGCATGGAAGAGATCGTAGAACGCGGTGCGCGCCGCCAGGAACACGGCCACCGAGCCCAGGGTCGCGCCGATCACCGACAGCAGCGGCGCCCAGCCACAGGCCGAACAGGAAGCCGCCGACCGGCGTCACCAGCACGGCGATCGGCAGCGAGAAGGCCACCACCAGCGCGTAGGCCAGCACGTAGAGGCAGCGCCGCGAGCGCCATATGCGCCGCGACCCAGGAGGTGAGCGCCGCGTGATTGCGGCTCAGCATCTCGAAGGAGAAGTAGCGCTCGAGATCGAGCAGCAGGAAGAGCGCCAGCCCGAGCAGCAGGATCGCCACGGAATCAGCCGGCGCCACAGCGGGAGGGTCATGTCGCCTTTCGCGTGGCTTGCCATCGATATTGGCCCTCATCTTCGCGGCCTCAAAGCAAATGCGCTCACGGCCGGTGACCCGGTCTAGCGCGTCTGGGGCAGGCCGGGATCGCGTCGCGGCAAAACTCGGATCGCGCGGCTCGAGCAGCGCAGCCACCACGCGGCAAGCCGCGGATGATTGTTCAGCAAGGCCGCGCCTTCTGGCGCCGGCCGCGAAGTAGGCGATCATCGCGCCAAGATGGAGGTCGGCCAGCGACAAAGCCGGTCCGACGAGAACGCTCGGGCGCCGCCAGCGCCTCGAGCGCCGCCAGCACCTTGGCCGCGCCGGCGCAGACCCTGCGCCGACCTCGGCCTCGTCGGCCGGCCGGCCGATCGCGCGGCCGGAAGACGCGATGCGAGAAGACCTGGCGCACCAGCGGCCAGTAGCCGTAGGAATCGACGATGCCGATGATCTGGTCCATGCGGGCCAGGCGCGCGGCTCGGCGGGCTGCAGCGCGGGCCCGGCAAACGCGCGGTCGAGGTAGCGGGTGATGGCGCCGGTCTCGTAGAGGACGAAATCGTCGTGGACCAGGGTCGGCACCCGGCCGAACGGATGGAGCGCGAGATAGTCCGCCGGCACATCGGGGGCGAAGGGTTCACCTCGACCCGGTCGTAGGCCACCCCTTCTCGGCCAGGGCGAGGCGGACGATGCGGAGATAGACGCTGTAGCGATAACCGTGCAGGACCAGGGGCATAGCGGCATCCTAGCCTGTCGTTGACTCGAAGCGCCGCCCACGCTTATTACCCTCGCCCACGGATTTTGCCCCCGCCGCTCCGCGCGGGGGCCTTGTGTTTGAGGAGTTGCGTGATGAAACGCACTTATCAGCCGAGCAAGCTGGTGCGCAAGCGCCGGCACGGCTTCCGGTCCCGGATGGCGACGGTGGGCGGCCGCAAGGTCATCGCCAACCGCCGCAGGTCGGGCCGCAAGCGCCTCTCGGCCTAGATCGCGGCCCAGCAATTGGCCGCGGCACGCCTCGGGCGTCTGCCGAATCGTCGAGATTTCCTGCGCGTCCAGGCCGGACGGCGCTGCGCCATGCCCGGTTTCGTGCTCCAGGCGGCGCCCCGGCCGCCGGCCGACCTCGGCCTGCCGGCCGTCCGGGTCGGTTTCACCGTCAGCCGCAAGGTCGGCAATGCCGTCGCCCGCAACCGGGTGCGCCGCCGGCTGCGCGAAGTGGCCCGCATGGTGATCCCGGCCAGGCGCGGGCCGATCTCGACTATGTGCTGGTCGGCCGCCAGGCCGCCCTCGCCCGTGACTTCGCGGCCCTGCGCCAGGAGCTGTTCGAGGCCCTGAAACGGCTGAAGGCGCTCGCCGTCGCGACGCCATGACCTGTCACGGATGGCTTGCGCCGGCCCCGGCAAATCGCCAGTTTCCGGGCCGCATGATGTCGCTCCTGATGTCCGGGCCCTGCGCGGCGCGATCCGTCTCTATCAGCTGACGCTCGCCTATTTCTTCGTCGGCGCCTGCCGCTACGAACCCTCGTGCTCGGCCTATGCCGCCGAGGCGGTGGCGCGCCATGGCGCGCTGCGCGGCAGCTGGCTGGCGGCCGCATCGCCTGTGCCGCTGCGGGCCGTGGGGCGGCCGCGGCTACGATCCCGGTGCCCAACCGCCGCTCCGCTTTCCTGCCAACCCGTCGAGCGCGCCTGAAGGCGCCCAGAGTTCGCCCGCAATGGACCAGAAGAATTTCATCGTCGCTATCGTGCTCTCGGTGCTGATCATCATGGGCTGGCAGTATGCCTTCCCGCCGGCCAAGCCGCCGGTCACACGCCAGCCAGCAGCAGACGACCGAGCCGCCCGGTAACCCGGCGGCGCCGCAGGCGTCCGGCCAGCCGGCTGCGCCCGGGCGCGCCGGAACATCCGGCGCGACTGGCGCCTCGCGGCAGGTCGTGAGCCGCCAGGAAGCGCTCGAGCGCACGCGCGCGCGTCACCTTCGACACGCCCGAGCTGATCGGCTCGATCTCGCTCAAGGGCGCGCGCATCGACGATGTGCGGCTCGTCAAGCATCGCGAGACCATCGATCCCAAGAGCAATCCGGTGCCGGTGCTGTCGCCGGTCGGCAGCGAGCATCCCTACTACGCCGAGTTCGGCTGGGCGTCGTCGGACACCGCGGTCAAGACTGCCGCGGCCCGGACACGCTGTGGACCGCCGACCGCACCACGCTGGCGCCGGGCAAGCCGGTGCGGCTCACCTGGGACAACGGCCAGGGCCTGATCTTCGCGCTCGACATCGCCATCGACGAATTCTTCATGTTCGACGTCAAGCAGAGCGTCGAGAACAAGTCCGACAAGCCGGTGACGCTGTTTCCCTGGAGCCTGGTCGTGCGCTACGGCCAGCCCGCGGCCGAGGGCATCTACATCCTGCACGAAGGGCCGTATGGCGTCTTCAACGGCAGCCTGAAGGAGTTCAGCTACTCCGACTTCAAGGACGGCAAGCAGCAGAAGATCACCACCACCGGCGGCTGGGCTCGGCATCACCGACAAGTACTGGATGGCGACCCTGGTGCCCGACCAGAAGGCGAAGGTCGACGTCACGATCAAGTCGACCGGCTCGCGGCGCCGATCTGAAGTACCAGATCGACTATCGTCGGCGGCGGCCGTCACCGATCGCGCCGGGCGCCACGCGCCAGCACCGAGGCGCGCCTGTTCGCCGGCGCCAAGATCGTGCAGCGTGATCGACGCCTACGAGAAGAAGTACGGCATCGAGCAGGTTCGACCTCACGATCGACTGGGGCTGGTTCTGGTTCTTCACCAAGCCGCTGTTCTGGCTGCTCGAGTGGCTCTACGTCCAGCTCGGCAATTTCGGCCTGTCGATCCTGGTGCTGACCGTGATCGTCAAGGCGGTGTTCTTCCCGCTGGCCAACAAGTCCTATGCGGCGATGAGCAAGATGAAGGCGCTGCAGCCGGAGATGGAGAAGCTCAAGGCGCGCTACGGCGAGGACCAGCCAGCGCATGAACCAGGAGCTGATGCAGCTCTATCGCCGCGAGAAGGTCAACCCGGCGGCCGGCTGCCTGCCGATCGTGGTGCAGATCCCGGTGTTCTTCGCGCTCTACAAGGTGCTCTACACCACCATCGAGATGCGCCATCAGCCGTTCTTCGGCTGGATCAAGGATCTCGCGCGCGCCCGATCCGCTCACCATCCTGACCGGCTTCGGCCTGTTCCACTGGCAGGTGCCGGAGATCCTGCACTTCTTCAACATCGGCATGTGGCCGCTCATCATGGGCGTCACGATGTACCTGCAGCAGAAGCTGAACCCGGCAGCCGACCGATCCGGTGCAGGCGCGCGTGTTCCAGTTCCTGCCGATCCTGTTCACCTTCATGCTGGCGCCGTTCGCGGCCGGCCTGGTGATCTACTGGGCGTGGAGCAACACGCTGTCGATCGCCCAGCAGTACACGATCATGCGCCGCCACGGCACGCCGATCGGCAGCAAGGCCAAGCCCAAGCAGGCGGTCGCCGCGGTCGCCGGCGCCGGCTCCCGCCGATGGCCGGCAGCGGCGGCGGCGGCGGCGGCAAGAAGGGCGGCAAGGGCTCGCCAAGAAGGGCTGATGGCCGACCAGAAACCGGAAGCGGCGCACGCCGGACGAGATCGAGGCGGCGCGCAAGCTCTTCGCCGGGCCCTGCGAGTTCGTGGCGGGCGCCGCCTCGTTCGACTCGCTGCCCGCCATCGCGCTGCCCGAGGTCGCCTTCGCCGGCCGCTCCAATGTCGGCAAGTCGAGCCTGGTCAATGCGCTGACCGGCCGGCGCACGCTGGCCCGCGTCTCGGCGAGCCCCGGCCGCACGCGGCAGATCAATTTCTTCGACCTCGCCGGCCGCCTCTGCCTGGTCGACCTGCCGGGCTACGGCTTCGCCGCAGGTCTCGCGGTCGATGAAGGAGACCTGGCAGGATCTCGCCTCGGCCTATCTGCGCGGCCGCCCGACGCTGAAGCGCGTCTGCCTGCTGATCGATTCGCGGCACGGCGTGAAGGACACCGACCGCGAGACCATGAAGAACCTCGACAGCGCCGCCGTCTCCTACCAGCTCGTGCTGACCAAGACCGACCAGCTCAAGGCCGGCCGACGATCGCCGCGCGCCGTCGGCGCCGCCGAAGCCGTCGCGCGCAAGCACGGCGCGCGCCCATCCCGAGGCGCTGCCGACCAGCAGCGAGACGGGCTTCATCGCCGAAGCTCAGGGCGGGTCGCGCCAGCCGCGACGTAGCAAGACTTCATCGCGTACCTTGTGGCAGACCGGGAGGCGTCGTCGGCACGGGCTGCGGCTGGTTGCCCCGCGGCGGCCAGGACGCGCGGCTGGGCAGGCGGTGGTGCCGGCATGAGTTTCGGAATGATCTCGCGCGTCCTGGCGGCCTCGGCCTCCTGGAACTTCTTGATCTCCTCCAGGATTACCTAAGCCGCGTCGTGGAAGATGATGCCGAGCGTGAAGCGCTCGCCCTGGCGCAGGCTCGACGACGCCGTGGCGCATGCGCCGCGCGATAGACAGCCGCGCGTGCCCTGCACCGGCCGCTGGTTGACGGCGAAGATCACCGCGTCGCCCTGGCCGAGCGGCACGACCTCGCCGCGCGACTGCATGCGCGGCCGCTGCTCGACCAGCATGAACTCGCCGCCGCGTGAAGTCGCTGGCCGGGTCGCTCAGCAGGATCGGTCGCCTGCAGCGGGAAGACCAGCTCGCCGTAGAGGTCGCGGTGCAGGCAGTTGTAGTCGCCCGGCCCGTAGCTGCAGCAGCAGCGGCGTCGGCCGCTTCTGGCCGCCGGCGTGGCACTGCGCGCGAGCCAGCCCTCGAGCGTCGGCGGGAAGCGCTGCCGCAGGCCCAGCTGCCTCGTTCCAGCGGTTGGCGACGGCGGCCAGCTCGGGATAGAGCGCCTGGCGCAGCCGCTCGACCGGCTCGGGCAGCGGATAGGCGAAATACTGGTATTCGCCCTGGCCGTAGCCGTGGCGCTGCATGACGACGTGGCTGCGAAAGCGCGCCTTGTCGGGCCACAGAGCGGCCAGCGCGCGGCACTCGTCGGGCCCGATCAGGCCGGGCGCCACGGTGAAGCCGCGGTTGGCCAGGGATTCGGCTGTCGATCATGGGGACATCCTGCGCGTCATCTGCCGCGGCCGGCGCTTCTTCTATCCGCCGCCCGCCTGATATATGATGCCGCCTTAGCCCTCTCCCGGCGCGGAGAGGGCTTTTGCCAACTCGGGGTCGCGAAGAAATGGCCGAGCCGGTCCAGACCGACAAGGAGCAGAGGCGGCTCATCCGCATGGCGGAGACCATCTCCAAGGCGCTGCCCTACATGCGCCGGCACAACGACGCCACCTTCGTGGTCAAGTATGGCGGCCACGCCATGACCGATCCCAAGCTCGGCGACCTGGTGGCGCGCGACGTCGTGCTGATGAAGCAGGTCGGCATGAACCCGATCGTGGTCCATGGCGGCGGCCCGCAGATCAGCAAGATGCTGGAGCGCGTCGGCATCAAGAGCACCTTCGTGAACGGCCTGCGCGTGACCGACGCCGCGACCATGGAAATCGTCGAGATGGTGCTGGCCGGCTCGATCAACAAGGCGATCGTGGCCGACATCAACGAATGCGGCGGCATCGCCGTCGGCATCTGCGGCAAGGACGGCAACCTGATCCTGGCCCGCAAGGTCACCGAGATGCGCGATCCCAAGACCGGCGAGCTCCTGAAGGTCGACCTCAAGCAGGTCGGCGAGCCGGCCAAGATCAACGTCATGGTGCTGGAGCAGCTGCGCCGCGCCGACGTCATCCCGGTGGTGGCGCCGATCGGCTTCGGCGTCGACGACGAGCTCACCTACAACATCAATGCCGACACCTCGGCCGGCGCCATCGCCGGCGCCATGAAGGCCAAGCGGCTGCTGTTCCTGACCGACGTGCCGGGCGTGCTCGACAAGAACGGCACAGCTCATCCAGGACATGACGGTCGAGCAGGCGCGCGCCCTGATCGCCGACGGCACGATCTCGGGCGGCATGATCCCCAAGGTCGAGAACTGCATCGATGCGGTGAACCGCGGCGTCGAGGCCGCCGTCATCATGGACGGCCGGGTGCCGCATGCGCTGCTGCTGGAGGTCTTCACCGAGGCCGGCGTCGGCACCATGGTGACGCGCAACTGAGGCGGGCCTTGAAACGCCTGATTTCATTGCATATTTAGACGCCATGGCCCTCATGCCCATCCTCACGGCGCCCGATCCGCGCCTCAAGAAGAAGTCCAAGCCGGTCGACGTCGGTCGACGCCGACGTGCGCCAGCTGATGGACGACATGCTGGAGACGATGTACGCCGCGCCCGGCATCGGCCTCGCGGCGCCGCAGGTCGGCGTGCTGAAGCGCGTGATCGTGCTCGACATCGACCGCGAGGACGTCAAGACCGGCCCGCTGTTCATGGCCAACCCCGAGATCATCGAGGCCTCCGACGAGGACGTGACCTACGAGGAAGGCTGCCTGTCGGTGCCCGAGCACTATTCCGACGTGGTCGCGCCCGGCCAAGGTGACGGTGCGCTACCTCGACCGCGACGGCGACGCAGCAGGAGATGGCGTGCGAGGGCCTGCTGGCGACCTGCGTGCAGCACGAGATCGACCATCTCGACGGCATCCTGTTCATCGACCACATCTCGGCGCTCAAGCGCAACATGATCCTGCGCAAGCTCCTCAAGGCCCGGAAGGAGAAGGAGCGCGACGAGGCCGAGGGCAAGCCGCCCGCGCCCAAGGCGAAGGACGCAGGAAACACGCGCTGTAGCGACTCATGACCTCGCGGTCCGCCGAAGACTACTGCGCGGCGATCCTGGCCGCGGCCGGGCGCGAAGGTCCTGCTCCATCTCGCGGCGCAGCTTCACCGCGGTCAGCGACTCGTCCATCGCCACGTCGGCGTAGGTCAGCGACTGGCCGGCCTTGATCGGCTTCAGGAGCTTGACGTTGTGGGCGAGGCCGAGCGGCAGGCTGCCGAGGCCGGTCGATTTCTCCGGCCGGGAACAGCTTGCCGTAGACCGTGTAGCCGCCCTCGCCGTCCAGCATCTCGCCGGGCTTGAGGTCGCGCTTGGCGGTGGCGATCGACGTCGGCATGGAAGCCGATCGGGCAGCCGGTCGGCTCCTTGCGCAGGCCGATCGAGGCGACCGAGATGCCGACTTCCAGGCCGATCAGGTGCCAGCGCTTGTACATGCACGGAGTAGCGGCCCGACGGATCGGTGCAGCAGCATGTACTCCTCGAAGCAGTTCTTCTGGTACTCGGTCGTCGCCCTCGAACACGACCCACACGCCCTTGCGGATCTCGTAGGGGATGGCGCGGCCGTCGCGCTCCAGCGAGCGAGCGCACCTCGACCTGGCCCTTGTGATGCAGATGGCCGCCCTCGGAGACGCGGCCGCATGACGAACGGCAGGTCCGTCGACCGCGCAGGGCGGGAAGGCGAGCCCGTCCGGCGCCGGCGTCAGGCCGGTGGCGTTGGCACACCGCCGTGCTCTCGATGGCGGGCTTGGAGCCGTCGAGGAAGGAGTTGAACATCTTGGGGTTCAGGCCGCCGCGCTTGGCCTGCTCCTCGTTGAGGCCCCAGTACTTCCACACCGTCTCGGGCGTCGACTGCGCGTAGTGCGGCAGCCACTTGTGGCCGCGCCCGGCCGCCGTCACCTCGAAGCCCGAGGCGCGCGCCCAGTCGACCAGCTCGCAGATCAGCGCCGGCTGGTCGCCGTAGGCCAGGCTGTAGATCACGCCGGCCTCGGCGGCGCGCTGCGCCAGCAGCGGGCCGCAGAAGGCGTCGGCCTCGACCGTGACCATGACCACGCTCTTGCCGTTGCTGGAAGGCTGCCAGCGCATGCTCGACGGCGGCGATCGGATCGCCGGTCGATCTCGACGATGATGTCGATCTCGGGATGCGCTCACCAGGGCCTGCCAGTCGTCGGTCGAGATGCGTGTTGCCGTGCGGCGCGCCTCGGCGAACGAGCCGGCCGGCGTCACCTCGGGCTTCCAGCCCAGCCGCGCCAGGTTCTCGCGCGTCGCGGCGGCGAGAGGTCGGCGATGCCCAGCAGATGGATGCCCGGCGTCGTCGGGATCTGCGACGAGATACATCGGCGCCGAACTTGCCGGCGCCGATCAGGCCGATGCGCAGCGGCTTGCCTGCGGCCGCGCGCGCCAGCAGCATGCGATGGAGACTCATGTGTTTCCTCCCGTGAGCCGTCTGCTTATTCCGCGGCCGGCCTTGCGCCGCGCGGCGCGCGTCACGGCGTCGTCCTCCCAGGCGTCGATCGGCGTGAAGTCGCGGTGCGCGATATAGGCCGGCCGCTTGAAGCGGCGGATGGCGTTGCTGACACGGCGTTGTAGGTCACGTAGATGATCTGGCGGTCCCACGGCGACATGTTGGGCGGGCTGCCGTGCACCAGGCGTGCCGTGGAAGAAGATCGCCGAGCCCGGCCCGCCCTTGGGCGCCACGATGCCGCCCTGCTCGACCAGCTTGGCGATGGTGTCGTTGTCGATCACCCACAGCGGATAGCGACGTCGTGGTGAGGTCGTGCTTGGCCTCGATCGCGCCCTTCTTGTGGCTGCGCGGGATGAACCACAGCGGGCCGTTGAACTCGTTCACCTCGTCGACGAACACCGCGAGGTTCATGGCGCGCGCCTCGGGCATGTCGTCGTCGGCCTTCCAGGTGCCGTAGTCCTGGTGCCACTGCCAGACGTCGCCGTCGAAGGCGGCCTTGCCGTTGATCTTGAACTGGTGGATGTAGGTCTTGTCGCCGAGCAGCTGCTCGGCCGGCTCGACGAAGCGCGGATGGTGCGACCAGCGCCTCGAACACCGGATGATAGGTGTGCGCGGCGAAGGCGGTGCGCACCACGTCGCCGGTCTTCTCGCGCACGTTCTCCTCGCGGCGCTGGGCGAACACCTCGGGGACCGACGCCTTCAGGATCTGCGTCTCCTCGGGCGAGAAGTAGTTGGGGAAGAACAGGTAGCCCTGCGTCGTCGAAATCGCTTGAGCTGCTCAGGGGTGAGCTTCATGGCGTTCCTCCTGGCTCGTCTGTAGCGCGGTCGTCAGGCCGCGCGGGAAATCACGACCTTCAGGCGTCCGGTGAGAATGTCGGCCATCTGCTCGGCGTGGCCGCGGCAGAGCGCTTCGGCCTCGCTCGACCTGGCCGCGCCTCGAGCGCGCGCAGGATGCCTTCGTGCTCGTCCCATACGCTGACCCGCAGGTCGCCTTCGCTGAGCGCCGCCGCCATGACGCGGCGCAGATGCTGCCAGTGCGGCTGGGCGGTCTCGCCGATCAGCGGATTGCCCGACGGCCTCGTAGACGAAGAGATGGAAATCGATGTCGGCCTCGATGACCGAGGGCACGTTGCCGCTCGCCACGGCGCGCCGGCCGACATCGAGCAGCAGGCGGCCGCGCTGGACGAGGTGCGGCGTGTAGTTCGCCGCCGCCAGCCGCGCCGCCGCGCCGTCGAGCGCGCCGCGCACGACATAGAGGTTGCGCGCCTGCTGCGACGTCGAGCGGCGCCACGCAGACGCCCTTGCGGCCGGCATCGATCAGGAAGCCCTCGCGGCGCAGCAGCATCATCGCCTGCAGCACCGGCTGGCGCGACGACGCCGAACTGCTGGGCGAGCTCTTCCTGGGTGATGCGGGCGCCGGATTTCAGCTCGCCGGAGCAGATGGCGTCGAGAACGGCGTCGTGGATGCGTTCGCTGAAGGTCGGGTTCGGGCAGGAATGGGCGCATGGTTCTGTATACAGAACACAGAGCGCCGGAGAGTCAACCGCCTCAGCGGATTTTCAGGCCCTTTGTCGGCCAGAACCGGCAGTGCGCGGTCGGGATAGTCGGTGATCAGGCCGTCGACCCCGAGGTCGATCAAGCTGGCCATTTCGGCCGGCATCGTTCACGGTCCAGGGGATCACCTTGAGGCCCAGCGCGTGGGCTCTCGCTGACGTTGTCGGCCGTGACGTTGCGCCAGAACGGCGACCAGATGGCGCAGCCCGGCCGCCTTGGCCAGCCGCGGCACCGAGCCGCCCTGGGCGGCCAGGTCGAGCCCGCCCAGCCACGGCGACGGCCGGCCGCTGGCCCGGCCGACCGTGTCCATGTTGTTGCTCTCGATGGTGAGGCAGGCCGGTGGCGATCTCGGGCGCGATGCCGCCGCGCCTCGATCAGCGCCGCGCCAGTCGAACGACTGGATGCGTGCGTGCGCTCGCCGGCCTTGGCCTGCGCGGATCGCCTCGACGGCCGAGCTGCGCGAAGCGTGGCGGGATCGAGCGTGAGCGTCAGGCTTCGGTCGGATCGGTCTTGATCTCGATGTTGAAGCGCACCGTCCGGGCCCGCCATCGGCGAAGAGCTCGGCGAGCGTCGGAAAGCGCTCGCCGTCGGCCGGCTTCTGCTCGGGGAACTGCTGCGCGTAGCTTGCTCGCCGGATTGAGCCGGCCGATGTCGTAGCGCTTGAGCTCGGCCAGGGTGAGCGAGCGGATCGGCGGGCCGGCGGCGCGATCCATTGGCCGTCGGGCCCGCGCACCAGGTCGGGATTGAGCAGCGGGTCGTGGCTGATCACCACGACATCGTCCTTGGTGACGGCGAGATCGGTCTCGAGCGTGGTGACGCCGAGATCGAGGGCGGTGCGGAAGGCCGCCAGCGTGTTCTCCGGCGCCAGGCCGCGCGCGCCGCGATGGCCCTGCAGGTCGAAGGCCGCGGCGGGCACGAGGCTAGCCGCCCAGATTGCGCAGGCGAGCGATGCGATCCGCGATATCGGGATGGGTGGCCAGCAGCGCCGACGACTTGGCGGTGAAGGTCTGCACCGGATTGACGATGAAGAGATGCTGCGTGGCACGACTCACTCCGGGAAAGGGCGCCGCCTTGTCGGCGAGCTTGCCGAGCGCCGAGATCAGGCCGTTGGGATTGCGGGTGAACTGCACCGACGTGGCGTCGGCAAGATACTCGCGCTGGCGCGACACCGCCATCTGCACGGCCTTGGCGGCGAGCGGCGCGAAGATCGCCACCACGATCAGCAGGATGATCAGCAAGCCGCCGCCCGAGCCCTTCTTGTCGCTGCTGCTGCTGCGGCCCGAGCCGCCCCACGCCATGGTGCGCAGCAGCATGTCGCAGACCAGCGCGATCAGGCCGACCGTGACGCCGACGACCACCATGTAGCGCGTGTCGAGGTTGGCGAGATGGGACATCTCGTGCGCCACCACGCCCTGCAGCTCGTCGCGGCTCAGCGTGTCGAGCAGGCCGCGCGTCACCACGATGGTGCCGTGGCCGACCTGGTTGCCGGTGGCGAAGGCGTTGAGCGCGTCGGTCTCCAGCACCATGACCTTGGGCATCGGCACGCCGGCGGCGATCGCCATCTCCTCGACCACGTTGTAGAGCTGCGGCGCGTCCGCCTTGTCGATCTCCTTGGCGTCGGCCATGGCGAGCACCATGCTGGTCGCCGAAGGCGAGCGAGATCATGCTCCAGCCGACGCTGACCGACCGCCATCAGCGCGGCCGGCCACCAGGCCCGGCCTGGCTCCACAGCGGCACCGTGTCGGTGACCTCGCCTTCCAGCAGCCAGCCGATCACGTAGCCGATCAGCGCGGCCAGCGCCGTCAGGACGACCAGCAGCACGCAGCGTGTTGCGCCGGTTGACCTGCCTGGGCGCGCGACGAAGTCGGTGGTGGCAGCTCATGCGCCCGTCATGATCAGCGCAGCGCGACCTTGGGCACCTCGCGCTCGGCCTCGGGCATGTTGAAGAGCTCCGATCGGGCCGAAGCCCAGCGAGGCCGCCGCCAGCACCGCCGGGAAGCTCTGGCGGCGCGTTGTTATAGGCGTTGACCGAGTCGTTGTAGAACTGGCGCGCGAAGGCGATCTTGTTCTCGGTCGTCGGTCAGCTCTTCCTGCAGCTGCTTGACGTTGTCGTTGGCCTTGAGCTGCGGATAGCTCTCGACCAGGGCGAACAGGCCGCGCGTGGCCTGCGCTGAGAGCCGCCTCCGGCGGGCGCCGGCCTGCGCGGGCCCTGACGCGGCGGCGGCGGCGTTGCGCGCCTGGACCACCTTGGTGAGCGTCTCCTGCTCGTAGCCCATGGCGTCCTTCACGACCTGCACCAGGTTGGGAATGAGATCGTGGCGGCGCTTGAGCTGCACGTCGATCTGGCTCCACGCGGTCTGCGCCTGGTTGCGGCCGCCGACCAGGCCGTTGTAGACGGCGATCGCCCACAGCGCGATCAGCGACGATGACGCCGATGACAATCCAGAAAGTCATGCCGAGCGTCTCCCTTGCCGCGCTCTTTGCGCCGGCCAGTTTAGTCATGATTGCGGCAACTCCGGGAGGATAATCATGGATGCGACCGCGCTGCTGAAGGAATTCTGCTCGGCCGTCGAACGCCGCGACGGCAAGGCGCTTCGCCAGCCTGTTCACCGAGGATGGCGTCTATCACGACGTGTTCTACGGCGCCTTCAAGGGCCGCGAGAAGATCGCCGAGATGATCGACGACTGGTTCCATCGCACCGCGCGCGACTTCCGCTGGGAGATGCACCGGCCGGTGAGCGACGGCAAGATGCTCTACGCCTACTACACGTTCAGCTACGTCTCGACCCTGCCCGAGGCCAAGGGCAAGCGCGTCGGCTTCGAGGGCGTGTCGATGATGACGCTGCAGCGACGGCAAGATCGCCGAGTACCGCGAGGTCGCCAATGTCGGCCCGGCCTTCGTCGAGCTCGGCTTCGCGCCGAACGCACGTCCAAGATCCTCGCCAAGAAGCGCACGCACTCAAGAAGAACCGAGTTCAGCGACATCTGCGTGACGAACGCGGAGTATCCGCGCATCGCTGACGAATGCGAGATGCGTGCTTCCCTGTGCAAGCAGTGGTAGTGCGTTCGGTTTCTGGGGAGGAGCCAGTGACGAAGACGTGATGGTTGCATCGATCGCGGCGTCGCGTATTCTGGCGGTCGCCTTCGCCGGCCCCATATCGTCCCAGAGATACTGACTCCCTACGCCACGCCTGTTGTCCAGGCGCTGGCTGCCGTGAGATGACGGTTCGTTCGACGGTTTGCTGGAAACCTTGCCGAGACTCGCCCACGCGCCCCACGGTGAAGGTGCTGTGGACCCACGGCATGTGCACGCACCTGCCCGGCTGGGTCGACGGCCGCATGCAGCGGCTCGTCGACGCGGTCTGGCGGCACGTCGCCGAACAGTGAGCGTGCGCGCTGTCGGAAACCGCGGCGCGTCGCTGCGCACGGAGCGAGATCTCGATCGGGCGGCAAGACGATCGAGGTGAAGTTTCTGAGCTGGTCGCCGTTGACGGCTCTCTACAAGGCAGCTTTGGCCTACGACGGCGCGACCGTCGGACTGCGGGGCGGCGTTCGGGCAACGCTGAACCGGGAGCTGAAGGACGGGCTCTGGTCAACGACTGTCTGACCGACGTGGTGGCCTATGGCGGACCCAACGGAAACGACAGCTCGCCAGCCATGAACGAGGCGGTGTGCGAGGCGCTGGGCGGTCGCTACGACGGCAACGAATGCGACGTGCCGGTCGGCGCTTTCGGCGGCGCTGGCGCTGTCGTCACGGAGAGTCCGGGCAGCAAGCTCTCGCGCGACGCGTCCTGCACATCTGGGACGCCGCGAACAACAGCTCGGACAAGGCGCTGAGGTCCGTCGGCTGGGGCGACCAGCCTGGCCAGGCACGCGAAGGTCTACCTGCTGGCCCAACCAGTGCCGTTGCTCGATGCGGCGGGTTCGCTGGCACTGGACAGGATCTGGAGCCGGGGCCGGTCGCCCGCCGAAGATGCGCAGCAGCGCCGGGACTGTTCGGCCTGTTGTCGCGGGCCCGCCGCCAGGCGCTGCTCTCGACCGGGGTCCGATGACCGTGGTGGCGTTCTCGATCCGAACGACTCCTGAGTTACCGGATCGTTCCGCGATCATCTCTGCCGGAAGACTTGAAGGAATTCCGCGTCATCAATGTTCGTATCGAACGACGCCACCTACTTCGCGCTATCTGGAGCGCCCCGACCAGGCCGCACACTGCGGCTACACCCGGGAACCCCCATGTGTTGGCCCTGGTTGCGCGGGATATCAGGCCGGGAAGTCGTTGCCCGAGATTCCAGGCCCGCGAGCGACTGCCTCGAATACTTCATGACCCTGAATCGTTCGAGACTTCAAGCAGCGGCCTGACGGTCAGCCGTTGTAGGCGCGGCTGCCGCGAGTCGCGCAGCCACAGGCGGCACCAGCAGGCGCTTGCGCTCGGCCTCGCGGCCAGTCGCGGAACGCCGTGCGCTTGTGGCCGAGCGCGCGGTTGTCGATCAGCTGCATCTGGCCCGGCTCGAACTGGAAGCGGCGCGGCCATGCCCGGCGCGTTCAGGATCGCCTCGAAGGCCTCCAGCGCCGCGGCGCCTTCCGGATCGAGCTCGCACGCCGGCGAGCTTGTGGCCGTTCTTCACCTGGAAGTGCGACAGGCGCGCGATCAGCCGGCCGTCCTCGCGTCTCGAGCATCGGATGATAGGTCGTCATGACGTCGTCCGGCGCGTGCTCGCGCTGGCCGGTCGAAGTAGAACGGCTGGATAGAGCCGCGGCAGCAGGTCGGGATGGCGCCGGCGCATCTCCTCGTGCGCCGTGGCGAAGCTCACGATGCCGCTCACGCCGCCTTCCATCGCCGTGCGCAGGCACATCAGGCCGACATAGTGCGGCGGCACGTGGTTGTAGCTGTTGTCGGTATGGAAGTTCTGCTCGGCAGTTGGTGACGTCGGGCCGCACGCCGTTGCCGGGCGGCCGGCCGAGGTCGGTGACGTCGTAGATCGACGTGCCGTCCCATTTCTGCGCCACCGGCCGCGCGACCAGCGAGGCCAGCAGCCACCAGACGGCGCGCGCGCCGGCTCTGCGACCAGCGTTCGACCGGCAGGCGATCGACGATGGCGAAGCCCGGCCCGTCGTCGAGGCTGCGCTTCACCGTCGCGCATGAAGGCGCGCGAGGCGTCGAGCGCGAAATCGTCCGGGCCGCAGCAACAGCAGCGGCAGCGGATCGCGATCGAGCGCCGCGACGATCCGGTCGAGTTCTGCTCCGACCGCGGCCGGCAGCGCGATGCGTCCGGCATCGGCCGGCAGATCGTCGCCGCGCCAGAGCAGCGCGTGCGGGAATCGGCAACTCGGCATGCATCCCGGTCCGGCTCAGTCGCGCAGCAGCTCGTTGATCGAGGTCTTCGACCGCGTGCGCTCGTCGACCGTCTTGACGATCACCGCGCAGTAGGTCGAGCGGCCGGTCCGGGCCGCCGCCGATGTTGCCCGGCACCACCACCGAATAGGGCGGCACCTTGCCGACATGGATCTGGCCGGTGGCGCGGTCGACGATCTTGGTGGTGGCCGAGATGAACACGCCCATCGACGAGCACCGCGCCGGTCGCCGACGATCACGCCCTCGACCACCTCCGAGCGCGCGCCGATGAAGCAATTGTCCTCGATGATCACCGGGTTGGCCTGCAGCGGCTCGAGCACGCCGCCGATGCCGACGCCGCCCGAGAGATGGCAGTTCTTGCCGATCTGGGCGCACGAGCCGACCGTCGCCCAGGTGTCGACCATGGTGCCGCTGTCGACATAGGCGCCGAGATTGACGAAGGACGGCATCAGCACGACGCGACGGCGCGACGTAGGAGCCGCGGCGCACGATCGAGCCCGGCACGGCGCGGAAGCCCGCCTTGGCGAAGCGCGCGGCGTCCCAGCCCGTGGTCTTGAGCGGCACCTTGTCGAACCACGGCGCGGCGCCCATGCCCGGGAACGCGGCGCCGCCGTCCATCGGCACCGAATCGTAGAGCCGGAAGGAGAGCAGCACGGCCTTCTTCAGCCACTGGTTCACGACCCATTCGTCGCCGAACTTCTCGGCGGTGCGGAAGCTGCCGTCGTCGAGGCCGGCGATCGCCGCCTCGACGGCGTCGCGCACCTCGCCCTTGGTGGCGCTGTTGATGCCGTCGCGCTTTTCCCACGCCGCGTCGATGGCGGTCTGAAGCTGCTTGCTCATCGTCCCCTCGAAAATGCCGCCGGACCATAGCGTTGGGCGGCGGAGTCAACGTTCCGGCTATGCTGCGCCGATGGCCTTCAAGATCCCCGAATCGGTGCTGGTCGTGGTCCATACGCCGCGGCTCGACGTGCTGCTGCTGGAGCGGGCCGCGGCAGCCCGGGCTTCTGGCAGTCGGTGACCGGCTCGCGCGAGCCGGACGATCCCGACCTCGAGGCGACGGCGCGGCGCGAGCTTCTGGAGGAGACCGGCCTGTCGCGTCGGCACGCTCACCGACTGGCGGCTCACCAACCGCTACGAGATCTGGCCGCAATGGCGCGCGCGCTACGCGCCCGACGTCACGCACAATACCGAGCATGTCTTCGGCTTCCGGTCGACAGCCCGACCGTCGCCACCCTCGATCCGGCCGAGCACATCGCGCAGCTCTGGCTGCCCTGGCAGGAGGCGATGGCGAAGGTGTTTTCGCCCACAAATCGCGACGCGATCCGGCAATTGCCGCAGCGGCGTTCTGGGCATACTGGCCCGGCATGACCGCGCCCTCACAGGAAGCCTCGAAGCTCGGCCAGTTCAGCTGGGCGCTGTTCGACTGGGCCAACCAGCCCTTCTTCACCGTCGTCACCACCTTCATCTTCGCGCCCTACTTCGCCAACGTCATGGTCGGCGATCCGGTCGAAGGGCCAGGCGGCGTGGGCCTTCACGCAATCGACCTCGGGCATCCTGATCGCGCTGATGAGTCCCTTCCTCGGCGCCATGGCCGACGCCGGCGGCCGGCGCAAACCCTACATCTTCGCCTTCCAGCTCCTGCTCGGCGCTGGGCTGCGCCGCGCCTGTGGTGGGCCTATCCCGACCGGCCCGACCTGATCGGCCCGATCAGCTGGGCGGTGGTGGTCGGCCACCGTCGGCGCCGAGATGTCGATCGTGTTCAACAACGCGCAGCTTCCCAACATCGTGCGCCCCGAGCGCATGGGCTGGCTGAGCGGCTTCGGCTGGGGCCTGGGCTATTGCGGCGGCCTGATCGCGCTGTTCATCGTGCTGGCGGTCAGCATGCCGTCGATGTTCGGCTCGGCCGCACGACCGCCGCTGTTCGGCCTCGATGCCGCGACGCATGGCTCGAGCGCCTGGTCGGCCCGGCCTCGGCGCTGTGGCTCGCGCGTGTTCGTGATCCCGATGTTCCTGTTCACGCCCGACACGGCCAGGCGCGCAGGCTGCCGCTGCTGCGAGGCGGCGCGCCAGGGCGGCTGCGTCGCTGGTCGACACGGTGCAGCAAGCTCGGCCACTTCAAGAACGCGCTGCTCTATCTGATCGCCTTCATGCTCTACAACGACGGGCTCGGCCGCGATCATCGCCTTCGGCGGCGTCTATGCCGCCGCGACCTTCGGCTGGAGCACGGTGACGCTCGGCATCTTCGGCATCATCCTGACGGTGTTCGCCATTCCCGGCGCCTTCCTGGGCGGCAAGCTCGACGATCGCATCGGCAGCAAGCGCACCGTGCAGTTCGCCATCGCTGGGCGTGATCGTGGCCACGCTCGGCATCGTCGGCGTCAGCGCCGACCGCGTGCTGTTCTTCGTCCCGGCCGACCCGAGCTCGTGCCCGACGCGCGGCCTGTTCGGCTCGGCTGCAGGAGAAGGTGTTCATGGGCTTCGCCCTGCTGCTGGGCTTCTGCATGGGGCCGATGCAGGCGGCGAGCCGCACCCTGATCGGCCGGCTGGCGCCGCGAAGGCATGAGCGGCGAGTTCTTCGGCCTGTTCGCGCTGCTCCGGCCGGGCGACCGCCTGGATGGCGCCGCTCGCCATCGGCATCATCACCACGGCGACCCAGTCCAACCGGCTGGGCGTGGCGTGCGTGCTGTTCTTCCTGGTGCTAGGCTTCGTCCTGCTCTGGCGGGTGCGCGAGGAGCGCGCCGAAGCGCCTGACGGAGGGTCCGCATGATCACCGCCATCGTGAACTTCAAGCTGCCGGCCGAGATCGACGCCAAGAAGGCCGCCGAGCTGTTCAAGGGCTCGGCGCCCAAGTACCGCGGCATGAAGGGCCTGGTGCGCAAGTACTACCTGTTCGACGACGAGAACCGCATCGGCGGCGGCGTCTATCTGTGGAAGAGCCGGGCCGATGCCGACGCGGTCTACACGCCGCAATGGAAGGCCTACATCGCCGAGCGCTACGGCGCGCCGCCGGACATCCGCTACTTCGAGACGCCGGTGGTGGTCGACAACGAGACGCGATCAACCGATCTCTGTCCGAGCGCAGGACGGCTCGCGACGCTAAGATCGTTCGCTACGCGTCAGGTTCGTCTTGCCCTTGAACAGGCAGAGGTCGTTCACCACGCAGCGCGGGCATTCGGGCTTGCGCGCCTTGCAGGTGTAGCGGCCGTGCAGGATCAGCCAGTGGTGGGCGTGCAGGCGGTATTCCTCGGGCACGCGCTTCAGCAGCTTCAGCTCGACCTCGAGCGGGTTCTTGCCGGGCGCCAGGCCGGTGCGGTTGCCGACGCGGAAGATGTGGGTGTCGACGGCGATGGTCGCCTCGCCGAAGGCCACGTTCATCACCACGTTGGCGGTCTTGCGGCCGACGCCGGGCAGCGCCTGAAGCTCCTCGTGCGTGTGCGGCACCTCGCCGCCGTGCTTCTCGATCAGCAGCTGGCTGAGCGCGATGACGTTCTTGGCCTTGCATGCGGAACAGGCCGATGGTCTTGATGTAGCCGATCAGCTTCTTCTCGCCGAGCGCCACCATCTGGGCCGGGGTCTTGATGATCTTGAACAGCGGCGTCGTGGCGCGGTTGACGCCGACGTCGGTCGCCTGCGCCGAGAGCACGACGGCGACCAGCAAATGATAGACGTTGTCGTATTCCAGCTCGGTCTCGGGCTCCGGCATCGCCTTCTTGAGGCGGGCGAAGAATTCCGGGATGACGGCTTGCTTCATCAGGGCCATATAGCTTCATAGCATGACTGAAACGCCTCCGCTGAAGCCCGGCGGTCCATTTCGCCACCTCGCTGGTGCCCCATCGCAGCCTGTCGCCGGAAGGCTTCAGGTGGCTGATCCGGCGGCGCCATCGCGGCCAACCTGCTGATCGGCCTGCCGATGCTGCTGCTGGGCGCCTGGCCGGTGCTGGGCTTCATGGGCCTCGACGTCTGGCTGCTGTGGTTTCTGTTCAAGCGCAGCTATCTCGACGCCCGGCGCAGCGAGACCCTGCTGCTGACCGACCGCGAGCTGATCGTCGATCGCGTGGCGCCGGACGGCGAGCGCGAGCAGCACCGGCTCGACGCCTACTGGCTGCGGGTCGAACTGCTAGGCGAGGACTCGGAGCGGCTGGTGCTGGTCTCGCGCGGCAATCGCGTGGTGATCGGCCGCTTTCTCGCCCCGCCGAGCGCCAGCGAGGTCGCCGAGCAGCTCAAGGCGGCGCCTCGCCGACATGCGCGCGCCGCGCTACGCGCACGACTGGGATTAAAGCCCCAGCACGTCCTTCATGCCGTAGAGGCCGGGCTTCTTGCCTGCAAGCCATTGCGCGGCACGCACCGCGCCCGCGGCATAGGTCTCGCGGCTGAACGCGCGATGGCTGAGCTCCAGCCGCTCGCCGGCGGCGGCGAACATCACCGTGTGCACGCCGACCTCCTCGCCGCCGCGCAGGGTGGCGAAGCCGATCTCGCCGGCCGGCCGCGCGCCGGTATGGCCGTCGCGGCTCTTGCGCCAGACATCCTCGAGCTCGACCTGCGCGGCCGGCGGCGGCGGCGCGGCCCAGCGCCAGCGCGGTCCCGGAGGGCGCGTCGATCTTGTGGCGATGGTGCATCTCCAGCACCTCGATGTCGTAGCTGGGATCGAGCATCGACGCGGTCTTCTCGACCAGCGCCAGCAGGATGTTGACGCCCAGCGCCATGTTGGCCGCCCACATGATCGGCACCTTCTTGGCCGCCTCGTGGATGAGCGGCGGTCTGCTCCGGGTTGAGGCCGGTCGTGCCGATCACCATGGCCACGCCCTTGTCGGCGGCGATCTTGGCATGCGCCACGGTGGCGGCCGGCACGGTGAAGTCGATCACCACGTTGGCGGCGCCGATGGCGGCGGCGCGCGTCGGACACGATCTTCACGCCTTTGGCGCCCACGCCGGCGACCTCGCCGGCGTCGCGGCCGAGCGCGTTGCTGGCTGGCGCCTTCGATGGCGCCGGCCAGGCGCAGCCCTGGTGTGCTCAATCTGCCGGATCAGCATCTGGCCCATGCGCCCGGCGGCGCCGGCTATGGCGATCTTCATCTCGTTCCCTCGCGATTGGTCGCGCTAGACTACCGAACTCGCAGGGAGTCGGACATGCTCTTCATGGTGGTCGAAAAGTTCCGTAACCAGGACGGCAAGGCGGTCTATCGCAAGCTGCGCGACGCCGGCCGCGGCCTGCCCGACGGGCTTGAAGTTCGTGGCGAGCTACGTGACCGCCGATCTCGGCCGCTGCTTCCAGCTCATGGAGACCGACGACATCACGCTGTTCCAGCGCTGGATCGCCGACTGGCAGGATGTCGTCGAGTTCGAGGTCGTGCCCGTGGTCGAGGGCAAGACCACGCGCGAGGCGCTGACGCCGCTGCTCTAGCTATTATTTCCAGGGATCGGCCACCTTGGGCCAGAACGGCGTCTTGCGCTTGGTGTAGGGCAGGCGCGTGACGTCGGGATCGGCGGCGCCCGGCGAGGCGACATAGAGGATCTCCTTCGCCAGCCCGACGAAGCCGTTATAGAAATGCTGCGCCGATTTCACCACGACGACGCGATAGTCGGCCGGATCGGCGCCGACCGCCTTGAAGGCGTCGGCATGGAAGGTCTGGGTGCGGAGCGTGCAGATCGCCACGTCGACATGCTCGGATGACAGCAGCGCCATGTCGCCCAGCGGCACCATCACCGGCCCGTAGGGCTGGCGGACGCCGCGGGCGATCTTCTTCACCGTGACGTCGAGATCGACCGGCTCGCCGCTCACCTCGCCCGACTTGCCGCCCAGCCGCATGCGCAGACGCGCGCCCTCGCCCGCCTCCTCGGCGACGCGGAACGCCATCGGATCCCACATCACGCCGAACAGCGTCGGGCCGATCTGCTTCTCGACCAGCGCCTTCAGCACGAAGGTCGAATCGCCCGGCGCGCCCGAGCCGGGATTGTCGGCGCGGTCGGCCAGCACCAGCGGGCCCTGGTTGTGCGAGGCCGCGCGCTCCATCGCCTCGGGGATCGACAGGTACTTGGTGGCGTAGCGCTCGCGGTTGTCCCACAGCTCTTCGCCGAGCTTCTTGGCCAGCGCCTCGGCCTTGCCCTGTCGCCGTCGGCGACGACCAGGGTGCGCGTGCCGACATCCTCGACATCGGCGAAGGAGAAGCCGTGGCTCAGCGACACCGAGAGGATGCCGTCCTTGCCCTCGAGCGACTTCATGCGCGTGACGAACTCGTTGATCGGCGGCACGGAGGTGCGGTACTGCGCGATCATGCGGCAGTCGTGGCGCGCCATCACCGGCTTCACCTTGCCGTCGACGGTGTCGGCGATGATGGCGAACAGCTCGGCGGCGCGCTCCATCGTGTCGGTGTGCGGGTATTCCTTGTAGCCGACCAGCACGTCGGCGCTGTCGAGCATCAGGGCGCTCAGATGGCAGTGCAGGTCGAACTCCGCGCCGATCGCGACCTTGGGCCCGACGATGGCGCGCACCTTGGCCAGAAGGTCGCCTTCGCAGTCGTCGTAGCCGTCGGCCACCATGGCGCCGTGCACGTTGATCAGCACGGCGTCGAGCGGCAGCGCGGCCTTGATGCCGGCCAGGATCTCGTCGCGGAAGCCTTCATAGACCGAGCGCACCGTGGTGCCCGAGGGCGCGGCGAAGGTCGCCAGCCCCTCGATCACGGTCCAGCCGCGCGCCTCGGCGGCCTTGCGCCAGACATGCAGCGGCGCGGTGAAGTTGGTCGGCTCGTGTCGGGTGGCGTCGCCGCGCCACACGCCGTGCTCCTCGTAGGAGCGCCGGCCGGTCGGAAAGGGCACGAACTGGTTGGTCTCGGTGCCGAGCGCCGCGATGAAAATCCGTTTGGTCAAGATCACTCCTGATGCCGATGGCAGCCCACGATATGGTCGTCGACCATGCCCGAGGCCTGCATGAAGGCGTAGCAGATGGTCGAGCCGACGAACTTGAAGCCGGCCTTCTGCAGCGCCTTGGACATGGCGTCGCTCTCGGGCGACTTGGCCGGCACGTCCTCGAGGCTCTTCGGCCGGTTCTTCTTCGGCTTGCCGCCGACGAAGCTCCACAGGAACTTCGGCGAACGAGCCTTCGCGCTCGACCAGCGCCAGATAGGCCTTGGCGTTGCTGACGCTGGCGTCGATCTTGCCCTTGTGGCGGATGATGCCGGGATCGGCCAGCAGCTTCTTGAGCTTGGCCGGCGTGTAGCGCGCGATCTTCTTCGGATCGAAGCCGTCATAGACCTTGCGGTAGTGCTCGCGCTTGCGCAGCACCGTGATCCACGACAGGCCGGCCTGGCAGCCTTCGAGCGTCAGAAGCTCGAACAGCGCGCGGTCGTCCTTGAGCGGGCGGCCCCATTCGGTGTCGTGATATTTCTCGATAGAGCGGATCGGCCGATGCCCAGCCGCATCGCGGCTTGCCGTCGGTGCCGTTCACCGTGTCGTGTCTCTAGACCATGCGCCGACCCTACCCAAGCGCATCGCCGGACGCCACACTGCGGCGAACGGAGGAAACAGCCATGGCGCAAGTTCTCGCCGACCTGAAGGTCTGCATCTTCGACGTGTTCGGCACGGTGGTCGATTGGCGCGGCAGCCTGATCGAGGACTCTGCCCAAGCTCGGCAAGAAATACGGACTCGACACGGACTGGACCAGCTTCGCCGACGACTGGCGCGGCCTCTACCAGCCGCAGATGGCCCGCGTGCGCAAGGGCGAGCTGCCGTGGACCCGCATCGACGACCTGCACAAGGAAGCTTTCGAGATGCTGCTGAACAAGCGCAGCCTGAAACATCCCGGCGAGGAGGGCGCGTGGGAGTTCACGCATCTCTGGCACAAGCTGCAGGCCGTGGCCCGACTCGGTCGAGGGCATCGGCATGATGAAGAAGAAGTACGTCGTGGCCACGCTCAGCAACGGCAACGTGGCGCTCCTGATCAACATGGCCAAGAACAGCGGCATCCCGTGGGATCACTGCTTCTCGGGCGAGACCTTCCACCATTACAAGCCCGACCCCGAATCCTATCTCGGCGTGGTCGACAGCATGTATCTCAAGCCGCACCAGGTGATGCTGGTCGCCGCCCACAACGGCGACCTGAAGGCGGCGCAGAAGTGCGGCTTGTCGACGGGCTTCGTCCATCGCGCCCAAGGAGCACGGCCCCAACCAGAAGACCGACCTCAAGGCCGACGGCGACTGGGACGCCGTCGGCAACTCGATCATCGAGGTGGCGAAGAAGATCGGCTGCTAGCACCTCGACGTCGTCGGATACGGTTAAGTACCGATCGTCGTCAGGTCCTGGAACCAGTGCTGGGCCTGCACGTACGACTTGATCTTGGGCGACAGCGCATGCGGGTTGGTGTCGTGCACCACCCAGATCAGCACGGCGTCGTCGACCACCTTCTCGTGCACCTTGGCCAGCAGCGCGTCCTGCTTGGCGGCATCGAACGTGGTCAGCACCTCGTTGATCAACGCGTCGACCGCCGGGTTCGAGTAGTAGCTCCAGTTCACGCCGACCGGCGCCGCCTGGTTGGAGGCGAAGAAGCGCGTGATGGCGTAGACCGGGTCGGAGGTGACGTAGGCGATGTTGTTGGCGGTCACGTCCTTGTTCATGTCGGCCTTGGCGCCGGCGCGCCACGCCGTGTAGAGCGCCTCGAGCTCGACGACCTTGAACTCGAGGTCGATGTAGACGTCCTTGAACATCTCCTGGATGGCCTCGTTCATCGGCAGCGACAGCATCTGGCCGGTGCCGCCGCTGGCCACCACGAACTTGGTCTTGAGCGGCTGGGTCTTGCTGAAGCCCGCCTCGCTCATCAGCTTGCGCGCCTCGTCGGGCGCGTATTTCAGCACGAAGCTGGGCTTGCCGAACCACGGGCTGCTCGGGTCGACCTGGCCCAGCGCCGGCTTGGCGAGGCCGTTCAGCAGCTTGACGATGGCGTCGCGGTCGATCGCGAGGTTGGCCGCCTTGCGCAGCCGGATGTCGGTCCACGGCGAGCCCGGCAGCAGCGAGGGATGGTAGTTCCAGACGTGCGGCGTCACGTTCTGCTCGATGCGCATGCCGGCCTGCTTGAGGCGCGCCACCGCGTCGGGCGGCGGCGTCTCGATCATGTCGACCGAATTCGACAACAGCGCCGCGGTGCGGCTGGAATCCTCGGGCGCGCAGATCAGCACCAGCCGGTCGGTCTTGGGCAGTGCGCTTGGGATTCCAGTAGCCCTCGTTCTTCACCAGCTCGGCGCGCTCGCGCGGCACCAGGCGGGCGAGCTTGAACGGGCCGGTGCCCGACGGCTCCGACGCCACCTTGTTCCAGTCCTTGCCCTGCTTCTCCCAGTTGGCCGGGCTGCGCGACCAGGAACCACAGCATCTGATAGGGAAAGAGCGCGTCGACCGCCTTGGTCTTTATCTCGACCGTCATGTCGTCGATCTTCTTGTAGCTCGCGACCGACGGCAGGCGCGGCCGGACCTGCGAGGCCTGGCGCTGGTCGAACTGCGGCGCGTCCTTGTTGAAGACCTTTTCGAGGTTCCAGACGACGGCATCGGCGTCGAAGGCCGAACCGTCGTGGAACTTGACGCCTGGCCGGAGCTTGAAGGTCCACAGCGTCTTGTCGGCCTCGTTGACCGCCCATTCGGTGGCGAGGCCGGGGATCAGCTTGCCCGGCCGGTCGGCGACATCCATCTCCCAGGCGACCAGCGGATCGTAGATCGTGAGGCCGGTGAACTGGTAGGCGCCGGCGCCGCGATCGGGCTGGCCGGTGGTGAGCGGGATGTCGGCCATCGAGATGCCGTAGCGCACGACCTTCTCCTGGGCCAGCGCCGGCGGTGCCGAAGCCCGCAGGCAAGGCGAGCGCGCTGGCGCCGGCCAGCGACGAGCGGCGCGAAAGGCGGGTCTTGCCGATCATGAAGTCTCCTGAGGAGCTAAAGCGTGGGCGGCGCAGGCGCCACGGCGTGGCGCGTTCGTAGGCGGCGCCGGCGGCGAAGACGCTGGCCTCGTCGAACGGCCGGCCGGCGAGCTGGAAGGCGAGCGGAAGCCGTCGCTGCCGAAGCCGCAGCACACGGTGAGCGCCGGCTGGCCGGTGACGTTGAACGGCATGCTGAGCGAGGCCTTGCCGAGGAAGTGGAAGATCGGCTGCGGTTCCTCGAAGGTCTCCGGCGCGCCCCACTGGTTGGCGCGTCATCACCAGGTCGTAGCCGCGCATGGCCGCGCGCGTGTCGACCTGCAGCTTGCGGCGGAAGCGCACGGCCGAGAGATACTGCTCGGCGGTCAGGAAGGCGCCGAGCTGGAAGCGGCGGCGCGTCGTGTAGCCGAACTTCTCCGGCGTCTCGATCACCTCCTGGCGATGGATGGCGTGCGCCTCGACGGTGATGATGACGCGCCCGCAGATGTGATAGTCCCAGATGTCGGGGAAGATCGACGTCCTCGACGATGGCGCCCTGGTCGCGCAGCACGCGCACCGCCTCGTCCATGCCCTTCGCCATGTCGGGCGTCGAGGCCGCCCTCGTACCAGCGTGCGCGCCAGCGCGATGCGCATGCCCTTGATCGGACGGTGCGCCGCGGCGCCGTAGTCGACCTTGGGCGCCTTGGCCGAGGCCTGGTCGTTGGGATCGTAGCCCGCCAGCACGTCGAGCATCAGCGCGCTGTCCTCGACCGTCCAGGCGAGCGGGCCCGCGGTGTCGAAGCTGAAGGACAGGGGAAGATGCCGCAGCGGCTGACCAGGCCGTAGGTCGGCTTGATGCCGGCGGTGCCGCAGAAGCCCGCCGGATTGCGGATCGAGCCGCCGGTGTCGGAGCCCATGGCGCCCATGCAGAGCGCCGCGGCGACGGCCGCGCCCGAGCCGCTCGACGAGCCGCCGGGCTGATAGTCGGTGTTCCAGGGATTGCGCGCCGCCGGGAACGGCTGGTCGGGCGTCATCGCGCCGTTGGCGAATTCGTGCGTGGCGAGCTTGCCCAGGATGACGGCGCCGCCGGCCTTCAGGCGGCGCACGGTCTCGGCGTCGATCGCCGGCACGTAGTCGGCGCGCAGGTGCGAATGGCCGGTCGTCAGCACGCCTTCGGTCTCGTAGATGTCCTTCAGCGCCGATCGGAATGCCGTGCAGCGGGCCGCGGCGAAGGCCCTGGCTCAGCTCCATGTCGGCCTGCTTGGCCGCGTCGCGCGCGCCGGTCGGCGGTGAGGGTGACGAAGCTCGCGATCTTGTGATCGACGGCTGCGATGCGCGCGAGGAAGGCTTCGGTGAGCGCCGTCGAGGTGAGCTCGCCGCGCGCCATCAGGCGTCCCGGCTTCGGCAATGCTGAGCGTCGTGAGGTCGGTCATGGCCGGCGCTATTCGTCGGCGCGGAAGACATGCGGCGGCTCGGCGGCCCAGGCCCAATGGCTGGGGATGCGCTCCATCAAGTGCGATCAATCCGACATAGCCCTTGTGCAGATGCTCGATGTCCTCCGGCGTCAGCGGCAGGCCGGTCAGCGCGGCGCGCGCGCGAAATTCCTCGAGCGTTGGCGGCGTCTTCGGCGATCGTCATCCGATCCTCCCGGTGCCAGAGCATGCAATCGACATGCCGCTCCGTTCTAGCGTGAGGCCGCAGCCTTGGCTTGCCCTTGCATGACTCCGGCCCGAGCGCCTCCGACGGGGCGCCGAACAGTGGAGCATCGAATGTTCAAGCGCCTTCGCGTCGCCGCCGTCGGCCTCGGCCTTTTCGCTGCGACTGCAATGCCTGCCTTCTCACAGGGCACTCTGCGCATCGGCATGACAGCCGCCGACATTCCGCAGACGACCGGCCAGCCCGACCAGGGCTTCGAAGGCTTCCGCTTCGCCGGCTACACGATCTACGACGCGCTGGTGAACTGGGACCTCTCGAAGGCCGACACCATCGCCGACATCAAGCCCGGTCTCGCCACCGAATGGGCGGCGGTCGAAGGCGACGCGCACCAGCGCTGGATCTTCAAGCTGCGCCAGGGCGTGAAGTTCCACGACGGCTCGGACTTCGATGCCGACGTCGTGGTGTGGAACCTCGAGAAGATCCTGAACGACAAGTCGCCGCAGTTCGATCCCAAGCAGGCGGCCCAGGCGCGGCAGCGCGTCCCGACGCTGGTCGGCTGGAAGGCCATCGACAAGTACACGGTCGAGCTCACCACGCGCATCGTGAACTCGCTGTTCCCCTACGACATGTCCTACATCTTCTATTCCAGCCCGACCAACTGGGAGAAGCAGGGCAAGGACTGGGTCAAGGTGGCGCTGCAGCCGTCCGGCACCGGCCCGTTCAAGGTCGACCGCGTCGTGCCGCGCGAGCGCATGGAGCTGTCGCGCTTCGACGGCTACTGGGACAAGAGCCGCGTGCCGAAGCTCGACAAGGTCCTGCTGTTCCCGATGCCGGAGGCGGCGACCCGCACCGCGGCGCTGCTGGCGGGCCAGGTCGACTGGATCGAGGTGCCGGCGCCCGACGCCATCCCGCGCCTCAAGCAGGGCGGCATGACCATCGTCACCAACAAGTATCCGCACAACTGGGCCTACCAGCCCAGCATGGTCGAGGGCTCGCCGTGGGCCGACATCCGCGTGCGCAAGGCGGCCAACCTCGCCGATCGATCGCGCCGGCCTCAACAAGCTGCTGGGCGGCCTGATGATCGAGATCCAAGGGCGTGGTCTATCCCGGCCATCCGTGGTTCGGCTCGCCCACCTTCGACATCAAGTACGATCCCGAAGCGGCCAAGAAGCTGCTGGCCGAGGCCGGCTACGGCCCGAACAAGAAGCCCAAGATCAAGATCGCCATCTCGACCTCGGGCTCGGGCCAGATGCTGCCGCTGCCGATGAACGAGTACGTGCAGGAGAACCTGAACGCCGTGGGCTTCGACACCCAGTTCGAGGTCATGGAGTGGAACGCGCTGGTCACCTTCTCCTTCCAGCCGGTGACCGGCGACGCCTCCGACCAAGGCCGGCACCAACGGCATCAACATCAGCCGCGCCACGGTCGATCCCTATTCGGCCTTCATGCGCCTCTATCACAGCGAGTTCGTGCCGCCGAAGGGCGCCAACTGGGGCATCCTGAAGGATCGCCAAGCTCGACGAGCTGATCGACAAGGCCCACACCTCGTTCGACCGCGCCGCGCAAACCAAGGCGCTGGCCGACGTCCACACCTACATCGTCGATCAGGCCTACTGGGTCTATATCGCGCACGATCTCAACCCGCGCGCCATGAGCCCCAAGGTGACGGGCTTCGTGCAGGCCCAGAGCTGGTTCCAGGACCTCACGCCCATCGTCGATGAAGTAGCGGCGAAGGCCCGGGTATGCTGCTCTATGCGCTGAGGCGACTGATCTACCTGGTGCCGGTCGCCTTCGGCGTGTCGCTGCTGGTCTTCGCGCTGGTGCATCTGGCGCCGGGCGATCCGATCTCGGCCATCGTGCCGCCGGACGCGCCCAAGGAAGTCGTCGACAAGCTCAAGGAGTATTACGGCTTCGACAAGCCGCTGCCGGTCCAGTACTTCCGCTGGCTGGCGGTGACCTTGACCGGCGACCTCGGCACCTCGATCGGCACCGGCCGGCCGGTGGCGAGCGAGGTGGCGTCGGCCTTCGGCAACACCATCATCCTGGCCATCGCCGCCACGACGCTCGCCTTCACGCTCGCCGTCATCCTCGGCACCGCGGCGGCCTACGCCAAGTCGCGCATCGTCGACCGGCTGGTCACCCTGATCTCGCTGGTCGGCGTCAGCGTGCCCCACTTCTGGCTGGCGATCGTGCTGGTCATCATCTTCGCCGTCGAGCTCGGCGCCCTGCCGCCGATGGGCATCGGGCCGGAGAACTCGACCGGCTGGCGCTTCGACCGCGCCGCATCTCGCCCACATGGTGCTGCCGACCATCGCCCTGTCGGTGATCCCGCTCGGCGTCGTCACGCGCACGGTGCGCTCGACGATCAAGGAAACGCTCAGCATGGAGTTCGTCACCGCGCTGCAGGCCAAGGGCATGCGCGACGGCCAGATCCTGCGCCACGTGCTGAAGAATGCCGCGCCGACCTGCCTCGCCGTGATGGGCCTGCAGGCCGGCAACCTGATCGGCGGCTCGATCCTGATCGAGACGGTGTTCGCCTGGCCCGGCACCGGCTTCCTGCTGAACAGCGCCATCTTCCGCCGCGACCTGCCGATCCTGCAGGGCACGACCCTGGTGCTGGCCGTCTTCTTCATGCTGCTCAACCTCACCGTGGACGTGATCCAGACCATGGTCGACCCGCGCATCAAGCGGAACTGACGATCATGACCATCCAAAGCCCCTCGTTGGAGCTCGGCACCGCGCTGGTGCAACCGATCGCGGCCGTGGGCGGGCGCGGCTACTGGCAGTCGGTGGCCCGCCGCCTGCGGCGCGATCCGGTGACGCTGATCTGTGCCGGCGTCCTGATCCTGCTCGTCCTCTCCGCGCTTGCCGCGCCGTGGCTGGGGCCTGGCCGATCCCTACAAGACCTCGATGATCCGCCGGCTCTATCCGCTGGGCTCGCCCGGCCACCTGCTGGGCACCGACGAGCTCGGCCGCGACATGTTCGCCCGCCTGATCTATGGCGGCCGCCTGTCGCTGTTCATGGGCGTGACGCCGGTGGTCTGCGCGCTCGCTGATCGGCGGCCTGCTCGGCATCACGGCGGGCTTCCTGGGCGGCCGCGTCAACATGGCGATCATGCGCGTCATGGACGTGTTCTACGCCTTCCCGTCCGTGCTGCTGGCGATCTCGCTGTCGGGCGCCATGGGCGCGGGCGCCGAGAACACGCTGCTGGCGCTCACCCTGGTCTTCATCCCGCCGATCTGCCGCGTCTCGGAAAGCGTGACCACCCAGGTGCGCGGCTTCGATTTCGTCGATGCCGCGCGGGCCAGCGGCGCCAGCGCGTTCACCATCGTGCGCGTGCATGTGCTGGGCAACGTGCTGGGGCCGATCCTGGTCTACGCCACCTCGCTGATCAGCGTGGCGATCATCCTGGCTGCCGGCCTCTCGCTTCCTCGGCCTGGGCGTCAAGCCGCCCGAGCCGGAATGGGGCCTGATGCTGAACACGCTGCGCCAGGCGATCTACGTCAATCCGGTGCTGGCGGCGCTGCCCGGCGTGATGATCTTCATCACCTCGATCTGCTTCAACCTGATGAGCGACGGCTTGCGCGCGGCCATGGACGTGAAGGCCTGACATGGACTCGCTGGTTCCCGTCGAGGATCGCGGCGGACCGGCCCAGCCGCTGTTGCTGGCGCGCGGCCTGCGCAAGCATTTCCCGGTGCGGCGGCGGCATGTTCGGGCGCGGCCGCAAGGTGGTGCGCGCCGTCGACGACCTCACGCCTGTCGGTCGCCAAGGGCGAGACCCTGGGCGTGGTGGGCGAATCGGGCTGCGGCAAGTCGACGGTGGCGCGCCTGCTGATCCGCCTGATCAAGCCGGACCGCGGCACCATGGTGCTGGACGGCGATCCGGTCGACGAGCCGCACGGCATCACCGTGAACGAGCTGCGCCGCCAGGTGCAGATGGTGTTCCAGGACTCCTACGCCTCGCTCAATCCGCGCCTGACCATCGCCGAGACGCTGGCCTTCGCGCCCAAGGCGCACGGCCTGCCCGCCGCCGAGGCGCGCGCGCGCGTCGCGCGACCTGCTGGCCAAGGTCGGGCTCGATCCGCGACAACTACGCCGACCGCTATCCGCACGAGCTGTCGGGCGGCCAGCGCCAGCGGGTCAACATCGCGCGCGCGCTGGCGCTGCAGGCCGCGGCTGGTCATCCTCGACGAGGCGGTGTCGGCGCTCGACAAGTCGGTCGAGGCGCAGGTGCTGAACATGCTGGTCGATCTCAAGACCGAGCTCGACCTCACCTACGTCTTCATCAGCCACGACCTCAACGTCGTGCAGTATCTCAGCGACCGCGTGCTGGTGATGTATCTCGGCAAGATCGTCGAGACTCGGGCCGGTCGAGGCGATCTACGGCGATCCGCAGCATCCCTATACGCGCGCGCTGCTGTCGGCGCGGCCGTCGATGGATCCGCGCCGGCGCACCAACGAGGCGCCGATCCAGGGCGATCCGCCCAATCCCGATCGATCCGCCGTCGGGCTGCCGCTTCCGCACGCGCTGCCCCTTCGCCGAGGATGTCTGCGCCCGGGTCGAGCCGCCGCTCGCCGACACCGGCCGCGCAGGCGGTCGCCTGCCACATGCGCGGTGGCGGGCTCCGGCCATTCGAAAGCGACGGCCTGACATGAGCGATCTGCTGCAGGTCCGCGACCTCCACGTCACCTTCGTCACGCCCGACCGCACCGTGCATGCGGTGAACGGCGTCAGCTTCGACGTCGAGCGCGGCGAGACGCTCGGCATCCTGGGCGAATCGGGCTCGGGCAAGAGCGTCACCCTGCGCTCGATCCTGCGGCTCCATCCCGAGCACCGCACGCGCTGGTCCGGCAGCATCCGCATGGAGGGCGACGAGGTGCTCGACATGGGCCCGCGCGCCCTGGGCGACCTGCGCGGCCAGCGGGTCGCCATGATCTTCCAGGAGCCGGCGACGGCGTTCGATCCGGTCTTCACGATCGGCCACCAGATCGCCGAGACGGTGCAGCGCCACACCGGCAAGAGCGAGGCCGACGCCTGCAAGCGCGCCCGCGAGCTTCTCGAGATGGTGCGCATCCCCTCGCCGGCGCAGCGGCTGAAAGCCTATCCGCACGAGATGTCGGGCGGCATGCGCCAGCGCGCCATGATCGCGCTCGCCCTGTCGTGCAATCCCAGCCTGCTGCTGGCCGACGAGCCGACCACGGCGCTCGACGCGACCGTGCAGATCCAGGTCCTGCTGCTGATCCGCGAGCTGCAGCGCGAGTTCGACCTCGGCGTGATCTTCGTCACCCACGATATCGGCGTGGCGGTCGAGGTCTCCGACCGCATCGGCGTCATGTATGCCGGCAAGATCGTCGAGCTGGCGCCGGTCGAGCAGATGGTCGATGCGCCGCAGCACCCCTACAGCCGCGGCCTGCTCGCCTCGACGGTGCATGACGGCATGCGCGGCCAGCGGCTCGAGGCCATTCCCGGCGCGCCGCCCGATCTCGGCGAGGTGCCGACCGGCTGCAGCTTCGCGCCGCGCTGCAAGTTCGTGAGGCCCGATTGCATCGACTGCGCCGCCGCGATCTTCGGGCGACGAGCCAAAGCCATCTGGTGCGCTGCGTGCTGGCGGCTTAGGTCTTTGCTGGGAGCGCGCCATCCAGTGCGCTCATGGGCAACGTCTTCGACAAAGATGCGCACGCTGGAGTTGCGCGCTCAGCCTCGTCTCGCCGAACATCTCCTTCACCTTGCTGAAGAAGCCTTCGGATTCGGGGCTGGTCTTGCCGGCCTTCTCGAATTCCTTGAGCAGCTCCTTCTGCTTGGCGGTGAGGTTGGTCGGCGTCTCGACGTTGATCTCGATGTACATGTCGCCGCGCTGGCTCGAGCGCACGATCGGCATGCCCTTGCCGCGCAGGCGGAACTGGTGGCCGCCCTGGGCGCCGGCCGGGATGTTGATGCGCGCCATCTTGCCGTCGAGCGTCGGCACCTCGATGTTGCCGCCGAGCGTCGCCTGCACCATCGGAGATCGGCACGCGGCAATGGACGTCGGCGCCCTCGCGCTCGAACAGCTGGTGGCGGCGCACCGAGAGGAACACGTAGAGGTCGCCCGCCGGCCCGCCGCGCGTGCCGGCCTCGCCTTCGCCGGACAGCCGGATGCGCGTGCCGTCCTCGACGCCGGCCGGGATGTTGACCTTCAGCGTCTTGTCGCGCCGCACCCGGCCCTGGCCGGCGCAGCTGCGGCACGGCTTGTCGATCACCTGGCCCGCGCCGTGGCAGGTATGGCAGGTGCGCTCGACGGTGAAGAAGCCCTGCTGGGCGCGCAGCCGGCCGCGGCCGTGGCAGGTCGGGCACTGCTGCGGCTTGGAGCCGGCCTCCGCGCCGCTGCCGTGGCAGACCTCGCAGGCGACCGAGCTCGGCACGCGCACCGTGGCTTCGGTGCCGCGCATAGGCCTGCTCGAGCGTGATCTCGAGATTGAAGCGCAGGTCCTGGCCGCGCGTGTCGGCGCGCCCGCCGCGGCCGCGCGCGCCGCCGGCGCCGAACATCTCCTCGAAGATGTCGCCGAACACCGAGCCGAAATCGAAGCCCTGGCCGCTGGAAGCCGCCCGGTCCGCCGGGTCCGGCGCCGCCCTCGAAGGCGGCCGGTCCGTAGCGGTCGTAGGCCGCGCGCTTCTCGGGATCCTTCAGGATGTCGTAGGCGTGGTTGATGTCCTTGAACTGCTTCTCGGCTTCCTTGTCGCCCCGATTGCGGTCCGGGTGATGCTGCATGGCGAGCTTGCGGAACGCCTTCTTGATGTCGTCGGCGCTCGCCGTGCGGCTGACTCCGAGCAGCTCGTAATAGTCCTGCGACATACGCTCTACGCAGCCCCCACTTGCCGCTTACAGGTTCGGCCTCCCGCTCGCGCGGGAGGCCGTTTGTCTTCGTTCTTGTTCCGGCTCAGCCGGAGCCCGTCTTCTTGTTCTTGTCGGTGACGTCCTCGAACTCGGCGTCGACGACCTTGTCGTTCTTCGCCTCGTTCGCGGCCGCCGCCGGCCTCGCCGCCAGCCGCGCCCGGCCCCTGCACCGGTTTGCGCGTCGGCCTGCTGGGCCTTGTACATCGCCTCGCCGAGCTTCATCGCCGCCTGGGCGAGGTCGTTGGTCTTGGTCTTGATCGCCTCGACGTCCTCGCCGGTCAGCGCCGACTTCAGGCCCTCGAGCGCACCCTCGATCGCGGCCTTCTCGGTGGGCGCTCACCTTGTCGCCGAACTCCTTCAGGTGCTTGTCGGTCGAGTGGACCAGCGCCTCGCCCTGGTTGCGGGCGTCGATCAGCTCGCGCTTCTTCTTGTCCTCCTCGGCGTGCAGCTCGGCGTCCTTCACCATCTTCTGGATGTCGGCCTCGCTGAGGCCGCCCGAAGCCTGGATGCGGATCTGCTGCTCCTTGCCGGTGGCCTTGTCCTTGGCCGAGACCTGGACGATGCCGTTGGCGTCGATGTCGAACGTGACCTCGACCTGCGGCATGCCGCGCGGCGCCGGCGGGATGCCGACCAGGTCGAACTGGCCCAGCAGCTTGTTCTGGGCGGCGATCTCGCGCTCGCCCTGGAACACGCGGATGGTCACCGCGGTCTGGTTGTCGTCGGCCGTCGAGAAGGTCTGGCTCTTCTTGGTCGGGATCGTCGTGTTGCGCTCGATCAGGCGGGTGAACACGCCGCCCAGCGTCTCGATGCCGAGCGACAGCGGCGTCACGTCGAGCAGCAGGACGTCCTTGACCTCGCCCTTCAGCACGGCCGCCTGGACCGCCGCACCGACCGCGACGACCTCGTCGGGGTTGACGTTGCGGGCCGGCTCCTTGCCGAAGAACTGCTTAACCACCTCGATGACCTTCGGCATGCGCGTCATGCCGCCGACCAGGATCACCTCGTCGATCTGGCCGGCCTGCAGGCCGGCATCCTTGAGCGCGGCCCGGCACGGCTCGAGCGTGCGCTGGATCAGGTCGTCGACCAGCGATTCGAGCTTGGCGCGCGACAGCTTGATCACGAGGTGCTTGGGGCCGGTTGCGTCGGCCGTGATGAACGGCAGGTTGATCTCGGTCTCCTTGGCGTTGGAGAGCTCGATCTTGGCCTTCTCGGCCGCCTCCTTCAGGCGCTGCAGGGCGAGCTTGTCGTTGCGCAGGTCGATGCCCTGCTCCTTCTTGAACTCGTCGGCCGAGGTAGCCGATGACGCGCAGGTCGAAGTCCTCGCCGCCCAGGAAGGTGTCGCCGTTGGTCGCCTTCACCTCGAACACGCCGTCGCCGATCTCGAGCACCGACACGTCGAACGTGCCGCCGCCGAGGTCGTAGACCGCGATGGTGCCGCTCTTGCGCTTGTCCATGCCGTAGGCGAGCGCCGCCGCCGTCGGCTCGTTGATGATGCGCAGCACGTCGAGGCCGGCGATGCGGCCGGCGTCCTTGGTCGCCTGGCGCTGGGCGTCGTTGAAGTAGGCCGGCACGGTGATGACCGCCTGCTCGACCTTCTCGCCGAGATAGGACTCGGCGGTCTCCTTCATCTTGCCGAGGATGAAGGCCGAGATCTGGCTCGGGCTGTATTGCTGGCCGTCGACCTCGACCCAGGCGTCGCCGTTGGCGGCCTTCACGATCTTGAAGGGGACCAGCGACATCTCCTTCGCGACCATCGGGTCGTCGAAGCGGCGGCCGATCAGGCGCTTGACCGAATAGAGGGTCTTCATCGGGTTGGTGACGGCCTGGCGCTTGGCGGCCTGGCCGACCAGGCGCTCGCCTGAGTCGGTGAAGGCGACCATGGACGGGGTCGTCCGCGCGCCCTCGGAATTCTCGATAACCTTGGTGTCGCCGCCTTCCATGACCGCGACGCACGAATTGGTCGTGCCCAAGTCGATACCAATGACTTTCGCCATGACTGTCTCTCTCTTCCCTAGGCAGGTCGGTCCGGCCCCAAAGGCGCCGGGCCGACCCCGATGATGATGTTACCTGCCGGAAAAACCGGGTCAGGACAGGGGCTATATAGGTCCTATAGGGCCGCCTGCAATGGATCAGACGGGCCTAAAAATGCGGAATCTGGCCGCAACTCAGGGCTTTTACCGGCATCGCGGACGGTCGCGGCCCTAGTTTTCGTTGCTGGGCGAACGGACCGCACGGGCCGCCCTTGGATACCGCGACCATGGCCGCGCGCAGCAGGCGGCCGGCGATCAGGTAACCCGGGACCAGCTCCTGCACGACCGTGCCGGCCGGCACCGTCGGATCCTCGACTTCCATCATCGCCTGATGGAATTCGGCATTGAACGGCTGGCCGAGCGACTCGATGCGCGTGATGCCGTGGCGTTCCAGCACCGACTGCAGCTCGCGCTCGGTGGCCTGCACGCCCACGATCACGTTGCGCAGGGCCGGGTCGATCGCGTCGGCATCGTCGCGGCAGCGCCGACAGGGCACGCCCGAGATTGTCGGCGACCGACAGGATGTCCTTGGCGAAGCGCTCGATGCCGAACTTGCGCTCGCGCTCGACGTCCTGCTGGGCGCGGCGGCGCACGTTCTGCGCCTCGGCAAGCGCGCGCAGAAGCTTGTCCTGCAGCTCGGCCTTCTCGGCCTGCAGCTGCTGCAGTTCGCCGCCACGCCTTCCGGCTTGGGCGGAATATCGAGGTTGGCGTCGGACGTCTCGACCGGCATCTCAGCCGGGGCGCCGCCCGCGGTTGGATCGCTGGCCATACGTTGTCCCTAGTGTCAGTGGTTTCTTTCGGCGGCCTTCACTTAGGGACGACCGTGCCCGCGGTCAACCTCCGTCCGGTATCGGCCGCGCGTCAGACCGCCTCCAGCGGGGCGTGCAGCTTGGTGCCGCGCACGATGATGCCGCCGCGGTCGCCCACCGTGACCGCGCCGTAGCGCTGGGCGAAGATCTCGGGCAGCGGCCGCGCGCCCGACGCCGCCAGCCACAGGCGCAGCAGATGGCGCCGCCGCTCGGGCTCGGGCCAGTCCACGAAGCCGGTGCGGTCGTGCAGCATGGTGTGGTTGTGCACGAGCTGCACGTCGCCCGGCTTGAACTCCATGAACATGTGCAGCTTGGGATCGTTGGCCAGCGAGATCGAACAGGTCGAGCGCCTCGACATGGGCGGCCGTGAGCCGCGGCGCGTCGGCGAAGCGCTGCGCGGAGTCGATGTACTGGCGCTGGTAGATCGCCGTCAGGAAGCCCCTGTGCCAGCTGAACACCGGAATCTCGAAATAGGGCTTCTGGCCTTCCGGCACCTCGCCGCGCCGGTCGGTGGCGACCGGCTCGAACAGCAGCTTCAGCAGGTCGGGCCGGCGGCGGCGCATCTCGTTGAAGATCGTGGTCGAACTCACCAGCGCCGACAGGCCGCCGGACTGTGCCGTCTTGAGGCACAGCAGGCCGACGATGTCGCAGGAATCGGTGTGATAGGTCTGGCGCTCGTTGGTCTGGTAGATGCGCACGTTGGGATCGCTGACGTCGAGGCCGAGATCCTGCACGTGGCCCAGCACATGGCCCTTGCCGTTCTGCGAGCGCGCGCTGCCGAGATGGACGCCCAGGCCGAAGAACGCCGTCGCCGCCTCGCGCATCGACCAGCGCTCGACCGGCAGGCCGCGCATCAGCAGGAAGCCGCGGCCGGCCAGCACTTCGTCGCTGCACGCGCGCCTTGAGCTTGGGCCCGAGCGTCGGGCAGCGGAAAGTCGCGCGGCCGTGATCGCGGCGATGTCGGCGTCGCGCGCGGCCAGCGGCCTTGGTCGCCGTCTCGACCTCGGCGATCTCGGCTGGCGCTGAGCGGCATCAGCCAGTCGTCGCGCCTGCGACATTTCCGGCCCATACCAGGCCGCGCGCGCCGGTCTGCTCCGGCGGAAGCTCGAACGACATCAGTGTTGCCTTCTACGTTTCCCAGGGAATCGCGGGGCGAAGAGGTCGACGTCGCTGCTCGACAGCCTGAAGCTCTCGGTGGCGTTGACCAGCGCCGCGCGGATGCCCGGGCTCCAGCGCGCTGTGGCCGGCATCGGGCACGACGACGTAGCGCGCCTCGGGCCAGGCCCGCGCCAGCGCGTCGGCGGTCACCGGCGGGCAGACGATGTCGTAGCGGCCCTGCACGATGGTGCCGGGCAGGTTGCGGATGCGGTCGAGGTCGGCCCACGGCCAGCCCTCGGGCACGAACGTGCCGTGGGCGAAGTAGTGGGCCTCGATGCGCGACAGGGCCGAGCGCGAAGCCGCCGTGGTCCGATCTGAAGGGCGCGCGCGCCGTCGGATAGAGCGTCGAGCAGGCCGCCTCGTAGCGGCTCCAGGCGCGCGCCGCCGGGCGGTGGATTGTCGGGATTGCGGTCGATCAGGCGGCGATAGTAGTTGCCCAAAAGATCGCCGCGCTCGTTCTCCGGCAGATGTTCGGCGAAGTCGCGCCACGCCTCGGGGAAGATGGCGCGCATGCCGTGGAGGAACCAGTCGATCTCCGATCGCGCGCCGAGGAAGATGCCGCGCAGGATGAAGCCCGTCACGCGCTCGGGATATTTCAGCCCGTAGGCCAGCGCCAAGCGTGCTGCCCCACGAACCGCCGAACAGCAGCCACTGCGCGATGCCGAGATGGCGCCCGCAGTTTCTCCATGTCGGCCACGAGATGGCCGGTGGTGTTGTCGTGCACCTCGCCGAGCGGCATCGAACGGCCGCAGCCGCGCTGGTCGAACACCACGATGCGGTAGAATTGCGGGTCGAAGAAGCGGCGATGCACCGGCGCCGAACCGGCGCCCGGGCCCGCCATGCAGGAACAGCACGGGCACGCCGTCGGGATTGCCGCTCTGCTCCCAATAGATCGTGTGCCGCCCGTCGACGGCCAGCATGCCGCTGGCATAGGGCGAGATCTCCGGGAACAGGTCGGAACGAAGGGGGTCTCTGAACGCGGCATGCGACTATCCGACGGCATCACTGCCATAGCGGCGCGCTTTGTTCCAGCCTTGCGGCGATTGCGGCGTGCCGCGGCCGAGCGTCTAAGGTCGTCCGGGCGCGCAGGAGGATTAGTGGTTTTTCGCCGTATTTTGCCGCTTATCGCGCTGCTCGTTCGGTGCCGCGCCTGCACGCCGCAGAGCAATCCGCCGCAGACGACGACGTCCGCCGCGGCAGCCGGCCAGGGCGGCCAGGCCGGCGCGCCCGCGCTGCCGCGCGAGATCGAGCGCGAAGTCGGTCCGCGCCTATCGCCGACGCCGGCGCTGCAGGCCTATGTCGACCGGCGTCGGCCAGAAGCTGGTCGGCCAGTCGGGCATCGCCGGCAACTATCGCTTCGTCGTGCTCGATCATGCCGATCGCCAACGCCCACGCCATGTCCAGCTACGTTTTCGTCACGCGCGGGCTGCTCGCCCTGCTCGACGACGAGGCCGAGCTGGCCGCCGCTCTCAGCCACGAGCTCGGCCACCTCGTGCAGCGCCATGCCGCCCAGCGCGCCCGCGCCCGGCAGGGCGTGCTCGATGCCGCGGTCGAGGCCGCGACGTCGACCGGCTCGATCACGGTCGGCCGCTCGGTGGCGCGCGACGGCCTGCTGGCGCTCAGGCGCTATTCGCGCGAGCAGGAACTCGAAGCCGACCGGATCGGCCTCACGCTTCTCGTGCGCGCCGGCTATCGCGGCGATGCCATGGCCAGCCTGATCGAGAAGCTGCGCCGCCAGTCGCAGTTCGAGCTGCAGCTCATGGGCGAAGCGCCCGATCCGGTCGACCGGCGCAGCGCCACCTCGACGCATCCCGGCGCCGATCGAGCGGCTGGACCGCGCTGCGCGGCATTGCCGAGGCGCGCGGCGCCGGGCGAGACCGGCCGCGACCGCCTATCTCGCGGCGATCGACGGCATGTCGGTCGACGATGCGCCGCAGGAAGGCTTCGTGCGCGGCAACAAGTTCCTGCATCCGATGCTGCAAGCTCGGCTTCGAGGCGCCGCGCGACTTCCGCCTGTTCAACGACCAGGACGGCGTGCTGGGCGTCGGGCGCGACCGCTCGCTGCTGTTCTTCTCCTGCACCAGCGAGGCGGTGCCCGGCAGTCTCGCCGAGTGGATGCGCAACAAGCTGAAGCCGACGCCGACCGACATCCAGGCGACCGAGATCGGCGGCGCCGAAGCGGCGATCGGCGCCAGGCCGCGCGGCTCCGATACCGGCCTCGGCCAGATGCGCTACGTGATGGTGCGGCACGGCGATCAGGTCTGCTACTTCAACCTCCTGAGCGAGGGGCCCGACCGCGACCGGCGGATCGACGTCCTGGTCGACGCCGCGCGCACGCTTCCGCACGCTGTCGAATGCCGAGGCGGCGGCGCTCCGGCCCTATCGCCTGCGCGTGATCCCGCCGGGCGGCGCCTCCGCCGCGCAGCTCGCCCAGCGCCTGCCCTATGGCGACTTCAAGATGGAACGGCTGCTCGTCCTGAACGGTGTCGACAACCCGGCCGACCTGATCCGCCGCCCGCGCATCAAGACCGTCGAACCCTAGGCTCGTCCGACCGCCGCGCGAGGTGCGGGCAATGGTGGCGGACGCCTGTCATGGTGCAAGCCGTGGAGAACATGAAAAAGGCGGCACGACGTTTGAGTCGGCCGCCTTTCAGCTAATTCTGCGCCAAGCGCCGGTCAGGCGACCTTCTGCAGCACGCTGTTCAGCTTCTGCGTCGCCAGATCCTTGTCGATGCGCTCGACCGCGGCCAGCTCGCGCGCCAGCCGGTCCAGCGCCGCCTCGTAGATCTGGCGCTCGCTGTAGGACTGGTCGGGCTGGCCGGCATTGCGGTGCAGGTCGCGCACGACTTCGGCGATCGACACCGGGTCGCCGGAGTTGATCTTGGCTTCGTATTCCTGGGCGCGGCGGTTCCACATGGCGCGGCTCACGCGGCTGCGGCCCTTCAGGGTCACCAGCGCGTTCTCCATGATCTTGCGCGAGGAGAGCTTGCGCAGGCCGGAGATCTTCGCCTTCGCCACCGGCACGCGCAGCATCATGCGCTCCTGCTCGAAGCGAGATGACGAACAGGTCGAGCTTGTGCCCGGCGATCTCCTTCGCCTCGATGTCGATCACGCGACCGACGCCGTGGGTCGGATAGACCACGAAATCGCCCTTCTCGAAGGCGAATTCCTTCGCCTTGGCCGCTGTCTTCTTCGGCTTGGCCATATCAAGTCCCTTCACATCTAGCCCCGCGTTTCGGCGATACCGCGACCCGCCGCGCACGCTCCCCTGCGTGCTCGGCCCGACGCCCGGTATCGGTAAGTTGCTTTCGGATACCGACTAGGACACCGAGCCAGCGGCGGACCGGACCCCGGACCGCTTCCAGCCCGACCCTTATAACAGAAATTCGGCCGGAGTCGCGGCGTCATGTTGCATTTCGGCAACGGTCTGGCCCATGCGAAGGCTGCATGGCTGTCGCAAAAGATGCGTGAAAGGACTGAAAACCAGCCGATTCTATCGCGCTTGCCGGGCTTGTCGCTGAAATACTTTTTGAACTTGTCTTTTTCGTCCTTGAATTCGTCGGCGTCGGCCGGCGCCTCACCCTTGCGGGTGATGTTGGGCCAGTCGCTGGCCAGGCTGCGATTGAGCTCCAGCCACTGCTCCAGGCCCTTTTCCGTGTCGGGCAGGATGGCGTTGGGCGGGCATTCGGGCTCGCAGACGCCGCAATCGATGCACTCGTCGGGATTGATGACCAGCATGTTCTCGCCCTCGTAGAAGCAATCCACGGGGCAGACTTCGACGCAGTCCATGTACTTGCACTTGATGCAAGCTTCGGTCACGACATAGGTCATCAACGGCTCCTGACACGAGCGGCGGGTGCTTAACGCGCTGAGACGAGCCCGCGCAAGACTGCTGAATCACGCACGCGTCGATTTCGTCATACAACGCGCGCGCTTCGGTCGCCGGGCCGCGGCGCTCGCCCAGCGCCACGATGCGCACCACCCGCACGCGCGGCCCCAGCGCGAAGGTCAGCACCATGCCGGGTGCCACCGCTGGCGTGCGGCTTGTCGACGACGCGGCCATCGATGCGACAGCGCGACTTCTCGACGTAACGCGCGGCCAGGCTGCGGGATCTTGAAGAAGCGGGCGTGCCAAAGCCACTTGTCGAGCCGCATCGCGCCTGCTCAGGCGCGCTCACCGGGCGGCTACTTCTTTCCGCCGAGCTTCGAGCTCGAGCAGCTTGGCGAACGGCGAATCGGCGGCGGCGCGTCGCTCTTCTTCTCGGTGGTGGCGTAGAGCCGCAGCGCCGGGCCGCCGCTGTCGCGGCGCGGCGGGCGCGGCCCGCGCCGGTCGTCGCGCGGCCGATCCGCCCTGCGGGCCGTCCTTGCGCGCGCGCTCTGTTCGGCGGGCCCTGCCTGCGCGTCGCCGCGGGGCCCGTCCTGCGCCGCCGCATCGTCGCTGGCCGCGATCGGGGCGCGGCGAGTCGGCGAAGAACTGCCGCTCGTTCGGCCGCTCGGGCCGTTCGCGGCGGCGCTGGCTCGCGCTGCTCGCTGCTGCTGCTGGCGCTGACGCTCGCGCTGCTCCTCGCGCTCGCGCACGAAGCGCGGCTTGATCGAGAAGGCGTGCAGCGGGCCGTTCTCTTCCGACGGCGGATGAACGCGATAGCCCAGCCCGCGCAGCACGTTGGCCATCTCGGGCTCCGAGCAGCCGACCAGCGACATCATCTGCGGCGTGGCGCGGAACCAGCCGGGCGGCAGCGGCCGCGGGCCTGCCGTCTTCGGCCTCGTCGGCCTTGGCTCTTCGGCCTGAGCTTCCTCGGCCTGGCTGCTTCGCCGTCGTCTCTTCGGCTCGTCGCGCTTCGGCCTCCGCCGGCGGTCGGCCGTCTCCTCGGCGGCTTCGGCTCGGCGTCGGCCGTTTCCTCCGGCTTGGCCGGTCGCGCGGTCTTCGACGGTCGGCTGCCTCGTGCGGTGCGCTGCGACAGGCTTCGACGCGGCGTTCCGCGGCGCTCGCGCGGTTCGGGCGCGGCGCGCCGGCTCGTTCTCGCCGAAGGCTGCGGCGACGATCGCCCATTCGCTGATCTCGTCGGTCGATGGCGCTGCGCGCTGTCGCCGCCGGCGGCGCTGCGCTGGCGTCGGCGCTCGGCTTCTTGCTTGCTGCCTGCTGGGCGCGGCGCGCGCTTCGCGGCTTTCGCGCGACGGCCTGGCGCGCCATCGCCGCCAGGCGCTCGACCATGTCGGCGCGGATGGCGTGGTCGCCCAGCGGCAGGTAGCCGATGGTGGCGTAGAACTCGCGCTCGGCGTCGCGCGGCAGGTCCATCGAGGTGCGGCCCTCGGCCGGCAGCGGCGGGATGGTCTCGCGGTTGCGCGCGATCATCCAGAGGCCGGCGCGCAGGCGGATCGGCACCGGCTTCAGCATGCTCGGGAAATAGAGCGAATAGACGCCGACCCGCACGCCGAGCCGCGCCAGCGCCTTGCGGTCCTCCTCGCCGAGTTCGGCCGAGCTGCTGCTCGATCGGCCGGCGCGGCAGCACGCCCAGGCCCTCGCAGAGCTGGAAGACGATGCCGCGCGCGCCGGCCGGCAGTTCCGCCGTGGCGCGCGCATCCATCAACTCGCTGAGGCCGAGCCGGATGCGCGTCTCGACCCAGGCGGCGGCGCGCTTGCGCACCTCCTCGCGCGCCGGCCCGTCGAGCAGGTCGGACGGCAGCGCCTCGACCTTGGGCGCCAGGATGTCGCCGCTCGGCAGCAGGCGCGCGACCGGCCCGCCGCCCCAGCAGACGCGCAGCTGCGAGTCGAACACCAGCTCGCCGTCGGCCGAGCCGGCGAACGCCTGCAGGCGCGCGGGCAGATCCTGGCGCAGCGCGCGCAGCGCCGCGCTCAGCACGGCCTTCTGATCGGTCGTGGCCCTCGGTCGCGTCGGGAACGAAGCGGAAGCCCTCGATGCGTCCGAGATGCTCGCCCTCGACCGATGACCTCGCCCGCCGCGGCGACCGACGTCGTCATTTCACCCTCATCGCGCAATCTTCGTACAAGCAGAGCCGCCCGTCTATCGACAAACCTCTGCGTCAGACGCTGGTGCAAGCACGTCGGAAAGCTTGTCCTCGATCGCGCGTGCGCGCTCCTGCCAGTGCGTGGCGCGCTGGATCCAGTCGGCACGATGCGAAATGTAGGTCCACGTCCGCACATGGGCGATGCGCGCCATCAGCGTGTCGATGTCGCCGTCGTAGCGTTCCAGCCGCTTGACGTGGCTGTCGATCCAGTCCTCGGGCAGGCGCTCGCCGCCCTGGGTCAGATGCTCGAAGAGCTGGCCGAGCAGGCGCGTGTGCTCCTCGGTCATCGTCTTGCGGAAGTCCGGGCACCTGGCAGACTTCCCAGAGCAGCTTGACGCGCTTCGGCGTGTGCAGGCGCGGCAGGAACTCCGAATGCGCCGACAGGGTCTGCAGGGCGAGCTGATCGTCCTGCTCGCGCACGCGCTGCAGGCGCGGCGTGCGGCGGCGGCCGGTTGAGCGAGGCGATCAGGGCCGGCACCGAGCGGAAATCGAGGTCGCTGTTGCGCCACTGCACGTCGCGCAGCGGATCGAAGCGGTGGTTCTCGATCGCCTCGACGATCTCCGGCTCGAGCCCGCCGACATCGGCGGTGGTGCCGAAGGTGCCGTCGTTCATGTGGCGGCCGGCGCGGCCGGCGATCTGCGCCAGCTCGACGTTGCGCAGCGGCGCGCAGGCTGCGGCCGTCATACTTGCGCAACGACGGCGAACCAGACATGGTTCACGTCCATGTTGAGGCCCATGCCGATGGCGTCGGTCGCCACCAGGTAGTCGACCTCGCCCGACTGGAACATGCTCGACCTGGGCGTTGCGCGTGCGCGGGCTGCAGCGCGCCCATGACGATCGCCGTGCCGCCGCGCTGGCGGCGGATCAGCTCGGCGATGGCGTAGACCTCGGTCGGCCGAGAAGCCGACCACGGCGGAGCGGCGCGGCAGGCGCGTCGCCTTCTTCGGGCCGACATAGGTGAGCTTGGAGAAGCGCGGCCGCGCCACGACGTCGATGTCGGGCAGCAGGCGGTTCAGCACCGGGCGGATGGTGTCGGCGCCCAGCAGCATGGTCTCGTGCGTGCCGCGCGCGTGCAGCAGCCGGTCGGTGAAGAAGTGGCCGCGCTCGGGATCGGCCGCCATCTGCACCTCGTCGACGGCGAGGAACGACACCGGCGCGGTCGAGCGGCATGGATCTCGACGGTGCAGACGAAATAGCGCGCGCCGGGCGGGGCGATCTTCTCCTCGCCGGTGATCAGCGCCACCTGCGAGGCGCCCTTCGACCTGCACGATGCGGTCGTAGTTCTCGCGCGCCAGCAGGCGCAGCGGGAAGCCGATCATGCCCGACTCGTGGCCGAGCATGCGCTCGATGGCGAGGTAGGTCTTGCCGGTGTTGGTGGGACCAAGGACGGCGGTCAGGCGGCCGGCGGCGCTGGAAAGCGACATCGATCCCACCTTCGCGCGGCCCGGCTGCTGGCCGCAAGCAAGGCCGCTAGACTTCGGGTCCGTATTCGACCTCGTAATAGAGGGTCTTCCTGCGTCACCTTGATGATGGACGGTTTGCCGCTGGCCGGAGGGTTTGGCGACGAAGGTTTCGTCGGTGCGAACCACGCCGTGCGTTGCCTTGCTCGGCCAATGCCGTTCAGAAGCGGCGGCCAGGGCAGGGTGCCCCATTTCACCTTCCTCGCCATCTCGGCATCCGTCGGTACGAGCGCCAGCTCGAGGGAGGTCATCAGTTCGAGGCCGAGCTTTCTTGAGCGTGGCGTTGTGGCTGGCGTGATGGCCGACCTTGTACAGGACGGTGCGCTCCGAGAAGGTCCGGTCCGCTGATCGTTGCGGCCGCCGTAGTCCCACTTCACGTCCTGCCAGGACAGCCAGTTGCCGACTTGCGCATCCGCGGCGAACAGCAGAACAGGTCCCGTCCCTGTCCTTCGGTCCCAGTTCGAAGCGCCAGCACCAGGCTGGTGTTGTTGGTGTCTTCGTTCGAGTTTGCAGCGCCGATGTGCGTCGCCGAACCCAGCCAATCGTTGTCGATGCCTCCGCCAGTCCTGCGTGTTGTCGGATGCGCTCCGCGAGATTCTCGTCGTTGGTGTCGGCTCCAGTAGCGTTGCTTGAAGAACGGCAAGGCCTTCGGTGCCTTCCAGGGACAAGGCAAAGCGATCGTCGAAGGGCGCCATCGGTTCTCTGTCGAAGGCCGGTGCGATCTCATCCGAGCAGTTCGCCATAGGCGCCGAATTTGAGGGCTGTGTCGCCGTAGACCTGATCGCCGGACTTGCTCGGTGCGGACTGGCCGATCAGCCGGGCATCGCGCGGCGGCCCCAGCAGCACGAAGCACACGTGCTTGCCCGTCGAGCAACTCAATCGGCGGCCTCGCCCGGCTCGCGGTACTTGATCGTCGACGAAAGCTGCTTCGGGGCGTCGCCGAACTTCCTGAGCCGGGGCCCGGGCCGTCGCCGAAGAAGCCGAGCACCGAGCCGCAAGCCTTTCCTCCTCGCCGGTCGCGCCGGCAAGCTTCATGCGCATACGGGCACCGCTCAGCGTCGTCAGGGCCTTGTCTTTGGTGCCGCGCAGGTCTTTCGCCAACGGTGTCGCTCTCGTTCTCCGTCCACGCCACCCAGATCTCGCCTGCCGGCTTGTCCGTGAACTTCTCGGCAAGCGCGGGGAAGCCCGACAGGTGGTCCTGGTGCTCGTGCGTGCCGACAACGATATCGATCTTGCCCTTGGTGACGAGGTGAAGATCGTCGACCACCTGTTTGAGGCGCTCGCTGCCCTTTTCCTGCGCCTGGTGGACGCCACAATCGATCGAGGATGCGAAAGTCCTCCTGCCCGTCGCGTGGAAAAGCGAGCAGGAAGCAATCGCCGACGCCCAGCCGATACATTCGAATGCGGACCCGGGCTACTGCCGCCGCCGCCGTCGCTGCCGCGACGGCAACCTGCCGTCGCGGCGAACCCTTTGCGTCGGGCAGGTACGGCACGTTTGGCAAGGCGCCTTGCGCTTGGCGGGGCGTGCGCTGCTGACTTGGCTTTTCTTGCCATGTGAGGCCCCTCTCAGATATTCCGGTGCAGCATGGCGAATGGCTCGTGTCCGTGACCATCCATGAAGAACGCCGCACTACCCGGCCTCGCCTGCCAATGCGCCGCGGAACTGCGCCTCAGCTATTGTGCGTCCCAAGTGGCCGACGCGCTTGCGGATGGCATAGCGGACCGTTCCGGTCTTGAGATCCGCAGACGAGTGTGCATCCTCCTCTGAACCGCTCACCCGGAAATTTCTCCGGCTTCCAGGTCTGGGTCATCTCGATGATGATGTCGAATGGATGTCGCCGTTCTCGCCGACACGCTGCGCCGGCCGGACGGAATGGACTTCGATGGGAAACGGTGCCGTCTCGCCGCCGATGGAGACCTGGGTATCCGCTCGGGTAGCCTTGATCAAGCCCAGAGCCGCATAGACACTCTCCGGCGGTCGCCTTTGCCGAGAATGCGTCTGTAGACGTCGCGGGCGGCAATGTTCGACTGCTGGAAAGCCGTCCGACGATCCGAGGTGCTGTCCCAATTGACGAGTTTGACGCGTCGACCATTCCGTGCAGGGCCTCCTCTATGTCGGGCGGTCTGCCATGTCAGCGTGTCGACCGAGAGGGTTGAAGCGCGCCCGCCGGATGAGATGCCACGCTGTACGGAAGGCCGAGATGACACGCGACGCGATAGCCGCTGCGATCGTCGGGGATGAGGATCGCGGTCGGCGGTGATCAAAGCCCGCAGATATCTCGCCGAAGGTGAGGTCGACGGGTGGGCAATAGTCGAGCGCCCGAATGCAGACCGCAAGGATTTCGCCGGCAACGTCGGCCGCTTCGGCGGCCAGGCGGTTCGCCAGATCGCGGGGATTTCGCCGGTCGGCAGAACGCCGGTTCCGCCGCGTAGCAGACCCGGAGCATCAGATCCTTCGTCTTGCGATCGTGGACCTGGCGAAATGCTGCGAAGACCGCCGCGACGAGGAGCTCACCGCGCGCGTGAGGTTCGGTTGTCGCCTGATACGCTGCGCGGCGTTGCTCCCTGATCGTCCCTTGTTGCGATCGATGCCGCTTGGAGGGCCTCCCTCGCGACCCGGTGGCCTGGCCGAACTGGAAAGCGAGGCCGGCCAATTCATCGGACAGCCCCGCATGGCCGCGGGCTTTGCGGATCGCGTCGCCGAGCACAGCCGGGATGCGAAGTGCTGGAACAAAGCCACGATGTCGGCGAGGCTTCGGTGGAACGACCAGCGTCGAGGCTGGTCGGTTCCGCTGGTAGCGTGGATGCAATCCGTCGAGCAGGGCGTGAGTAGTCTCGTGGGCGATGATGTCGTGGGAGGCAATTGAAGACCAGACCTCCCGGCAGGTTGTCTCCAGCCTCCGTGGCCGCCCGGAAGTAACTCGGAACAACAGGGCCCGCTTGTCCGGACTGTAGTAGGCATTGGCCTCGCGTAGCAGCGCATGCGGATATATCCGCAGGCGGCGTACAAGCGGGAGGTCCGTTGGCCGTTGATCCTCGCGTAGCAGGCGCCCAGAGAGCGCGGTGCGGCTCCAGCGCATTTTCGAGAGTGTTTGATCGTCTTCACGCCACCGCAGGAAGACCATCTGTTGGTGAATTGCGGATTGCCTTCCGGTCGCTTGCCGAAACCACCTTGAGCCAGCAGTCGCGGATCGGTTGAGATGAACGGCAGCGTAGGCAAGACCGCTCGGCGGGTCCGACATCGATAGACTTCGAGGTATTCGCCGACCGGACCAGGCTTCAGATCAGCCTCCCACTGCACATTGAGCGCACACTCATTCAGATCGGAGGATTTCGATGCTGGTGCTCAACAGCGGATCGCGGGCGTAGACCCAAAGCGCCGCGACGGCGGCGGGGGTATCTTCGGGGTGACCCATGCGGCGTCTGGGGTGCGGGGGTCGGCGCCTCACGAACGTTTGGCGGGCTTCGCAGCGCCCGGTCCTGGCAATCTTGCCGCCTTGTGGCTTGGAAGCGCTGCCGCCGGTGCTACCGAGTGCCTGCTTGAGGAGCCGCGGACGCCGTCGATGGGAGAGAAGAGCGTCGACGATCCGGCGCCCTTGTGGCGAGGACGAGGCATCTGCGGGTTGAGATGTCAAATCCATCCAGCATCTCTTCGATGTCGCGCGATTGCTGGCTGATTTGGCAGCGCCTGGAGCTCCGGAGCATGCGCTGGCTTTGCGGTCGGTTGGGCCGCCGCGCCGAGGCTGGTCGTGGACGCGCGCCGCAGGGCTGAAGGATGCGGAATCGGGGTTGGTCTTGGTGAGATTGCTCTGGGGCGCGATGCCAAGCGCGTCTTGGGGCACTGGAGCAATCCATGGCGACCGACACGCCCGGCTTAGCGATCATCGAGCCTTCCTGGCCGACTTGAGAGAGGGCGTTGCGGATCGGCTTCCACGCGCATCCAGTCTTCCGGATAGCGCCTCGATTCTTGCCTTGTTCCTTTGCAGCCACAACGCTGCTGCCGCCAGGCGATCTGGCGGCGCGGCAGCCGAGCGCCGCCGCCGTCGAGATCGATCATGTCCCTGTTCTTGTCGTCTTCGCTGGTTGCGGCAGCCGAACTTCGCCCACGGCACGTTCGGCGTAAGCCGCGAGCGTCGTCGGGTCTTTTTGCTCGGGCCCATAGCACCCGGCCATCTTGCGGGTCAGGCGGGTCGGTATAGGGCCGTCCGTCTGCCAATGACACTCGCAGGCGGCGACGACGCGTGCTGACAGCGCGCGGATAGACAGACAAAACGCGTCGGAAGATTGGCGAAGTCGTTGCCGGCACGCCGCGACGACAAAGACACCGCGTTCGTAGAGTGCAAGTTCACCGCATCGAGCCCACGCCGCCGATGGCGATGCCTCCGCATGCTGCAGGTGAGCACGTGCACGCGTGTCGCTTCCTGCCGTACTAGAGAATGAACGTAGTCGAAGGCCTGAGCGACTGGCGCTGCTGCGGAACCAGGCACGGTCCAGTTGGCGACCTGGACGGCGGCACGATCTCGAGATTCGGCAGCTCGGCCCAGACCGGCTTGCCGTTCAGTGGGATGCGTTGGGAAGACCCTTGACGACATTGCCGGCGAGGATGCTGGAGCGTTCCCGTGCCATGGCCGGACGTCGGATTGATGAGCCCGTCGTCCGCGTCCGACGCGTCGAGCGGCTAGCTTGGCGTCGACGTAGGTGCGCGCAAGGGCCGTGTTCAGGAACTGCGGCAGGGTGGAGTGGGCCGATCGTAGCCGGTATCGAGGTGGGCGATGCGCACCCGGTTGTTCCGCGGCACGCCGACGTTGGCTGCGCGCCAGGTCGAGCTGGCGAATGATCCGCGTCGGCGAAACCATCGCGGGACGCTGCCAACGGCATAGATCGTCGTTGTCCGGGTCCGGAGCTCGCGAAGCTGCAGTTGCTGGTGATGCCCGAACGCCTCGCCGGTTGGGCAGCGTCCACAACCAGTTCTGCTCGAGGTCGTGGCTCGGCCAGGGCGACCGGCATCCGCCGGCGACGCCGAAGCCGTTGGCGACAAGCTGGTGACAGTGCATCCCAGGGATTGACAGCGGCGCTGGGCGCCGTGGCGACACGCCGAGGTCGCCGCCGCCGCGAGGCCCCGGCGCGACGGGCGATCGATGCTGGGCATCAGCGGTTCGAGGGTGAACGCCACCGGCGCCGCGCCGAACGACACCTTTCGGTGCCTTGACGGCGCGATTGGTCTTGACGAGAAGTCTCAATCCGCCGCTGGCCATGGCTGTCTCCTGCCTTATCCGTGACCGCCGTTTCCAGCTGGTAGGTCAGCATGGACTTTCTATCAGGGGTAAGCAGACCGTGCAACGTAGCGCCGCGCCGCGTTCGCGAGGACACAGCGTGCGGTCGATCGTCCGACGAGAAGCGCGCGCTGAGTGCTGAGCCTGAGACCATCGGCTCCAGCTTGTTGCAGCCGATCACCGGGCCGTGGTCGGCGCCCTGCACGATCACCGCCGCGCCCTGGCCGGGCTGGAGGCGGTCGGCATCGATGGTCCAGCTCGCGGCCGAGCCGTCCCAGCGGGCCAACACCTCGAGACTGGCGCACGGTGTTGAAGTTCTCGAGCATGCGGCCCTGGTTCTCGCCGCTCGCCACCGGCGTCGAATGTGCGCCGGTCGTAGATCGCCAGCGGTGACGTCGGCCGGCCGGCCGTCGAGCGCGAAAGCGGCGAGCTTGATGGTGAGCGGGCCGCCGACGGCGCGCGCAAGCTCAGGCGTGGCGCGCTGCGGCGAGCGGCGCTGGGCCTTCGGCCAGCAGCGCCTCGATCGCGCCGCGGTCGCGGCCGGTGTCGTGGCCGATGCCGTCGACCACCATCTCCGGCGTGTAGACGTAGCGCTGCTTCAGCACGCGCGCGTAGGCGCGCTGGCGCTCGGTGGTGTCGCGCGATGGCGAAGGCATCCTTCCAGCCGATGTAGTCCCAGTAGTCGACGTGGAACGACAGCGCGACGATGTCGGGGCGCCGGGCCAGGCTGCCGAGATAGGCGTCCGACGGCGGGCAGGAGTTGCAGCCCTGCGAGGTGAACAGCTCGACCGCCCAGGGCCCTTCGGCCGTGCTGCGCGCCGCGGCTGGCCAAGCCGCCCGCGATCGCCGCACCAGCTGCCGCGGCGCCGCCGATCAGCAGGGATCGCCGTCCGGGAATCGCAAGCTCTCGTCATCGACGCAAGATGCGCGTCGCCGCGTCGGTCCTGCCAATCAACAAACGGTTAGCGGCCGTCACGGCCAGATCGCGTCGCTGGACTCGGAAGAGTAATATTATAACAATATGAGTGTCCGCCCATGCACGAACCCGTCTCGCCCGGCACCGGCCCTGCTCGCCATGAGCGCGCCCGGCCCGCATCGCGGCGGCGCTCGGCGTTGTCGGCACGTGCTGTGGCTCTGCGCCTGGTGGGCGCTGTGACGGCGCCGCCCTTCGCCTGGTCGACCTGACGGTGAGCTACGACCGCCATCCGGCGGTGCATCACGTGTCGGCCGAGATCCCGGCCGCCGAGATGACGGCCATCGTCGGCCCCAACGGCGCCGGCAAGAGCACGCTCCTGAAGGCGCTGCTCGGCCTGGCGCCGCACATCGAGGGCCGCATCGAGTGCTCGGCCAAGCGCATCGCCTACCTGCCGCAGCAGGCCGAGATCGACCGCTCCTTCCCGATCTCGGTGTTCGACACCGTGCTGCTCGGCCGCTGGTCGCGCTTCGGCGGCTTCGGCGCGGCGCCAGCAGGCCGACATCCACGACGCCCAGCACGCCATCGAGGCGGTCGGGCTCGTCGGGCTTCGAGCGCCGGCCGATCGACACGCTGTCGGTCGGCCAGTTCCAGCGCGTGCTGTTCGCCCGCCTGCTGCTGCAGGACGCCGACCTGGTCCTGCTCGACGAGCCGTTCGCCGCCATCGATCTCCAAGACCGTGGCCGACCTCATGGCGGTGATCCAGCGCTGGCGCGCCGAGAAGCGCACGGTGGTCGCCGTGCTGCACGACCTCGACCAGGTGCGGCGCGACTTCCCGAACGCGCTGCTGCTCGCCCGCGAGCTGGTCGATGCCGGCCCGACGGCGCGCGGTGCTGTCGGCCGAGAACCTGCTGCGCGCCCGCGCCATGGCCGAGGCGTGGGACGAGCACGCCGACGCCTGCGAAGTGCCGATGCGGCTGAGCGCCTGATCGCCCGCCGTACGCCGATGCTCTACGACTATCCTGATCGAGCCGTTCGCCGATTTCGGCTTCATGCGCCGCGCCCTGGTGGCGAGCCTGGCGCTGGCGGTCGGCGGCTCGTCGATCGGCGTGTTCCTGATCCTGCGCCGCATGAGCCTGATGGGCGATGCGCTGGCCCATGCGCTGCTGCCCGGCGCGGCGCTGGGCTTCCTGCTGGGCGGCCTGTCGCTGCCGGCGATGAGCCTCGGCGGCTTCCTGGCCGGCATCGCCACGGCGCTGGTGCTCGGGCGTCATCGCGCGCTTCACCAGCATGCGCGAGGACGCGAGCTTCGCCGCGGCCTATCTCACCGCCATGGCGCTCGGGCGTGCTGATCGTGTCGTTGCGCGGCTCGGCGGTCGACCTGATGAACATCCTGTTCGGCGCCATCCTGGCGGTCGACGACACGGCGCTGTTCCTGGTCGTCTCGACCGCGACGCTCACCCTGGTCGGGCTCGCCGCCATCTACCGGCCGCTGGTCGTCGAATGCTTCAACCCGGGCTTCCTGCGCCGCCATGGGCGTGCAGGGGCTCGCTCTATCACTATCTCTTCCTGGCGCTCGCCGTGCTGAACATGGTGGCGGGCTTCCAGGCGCTGGGCACCCTGATGGCGCTCGGCCTCGATCCTGCTGCCCGCGGTCGCGGCCTCGTTCTGGGCGCGCGAAGTCTGGTCGATGACCTTGATCGCCGCGCCCATGGCCTTCGCCTCGGCCGCGATCGGCCTGCTGGTGTCGTTCCATGCCGGCCTGCCGTCGGGACCGGTGATCGTGCTGTTCGCCAGCCTGTTCTTCCTGGGCTCGCTGCTGTTGGGCTCGCGCGCCTCGGTGCGCATGCGGCTGTCGCGTCCGGTTCACTTGCGCGGCTGACGACCGCTAGGCTCGATGTCGGGAAGCATGACCGCTGCGCCGGTGCCGGGCGTCACGCTCAAGACGACCAAGGCCAACAACATCCACATGCGCTACGCCGAGATCGGCAGCGGCCCGCTGGTGCTGTTCTGCCACGGCTGGCCGGAGAGCTGGTACTCGTGGCGCCATCAGCTCACGGCGGTGAGCGCGGCGGGCTTTCGCTGCGTGGCGCCCGACATGCGCGGCTACGGCGGCACCGAGGCGCCCGAGCCGATCGACCAGTACACGCTCTTCCACATGGTGGGCGACATGGCCGAGCTGGTGAAGGCGCTGGGCGAGAGCCAGGGCCGTCGATCGTCGGCCACGATTGGGGCGCGCCGGTCGCCTGGCACGCCGCGCTGTGGCGGCCCGATCTGCTTCACCGCCGTCTGCGCCATGAGCGTGCCCTACGCGCCGCCGGGCCATGTCGACATCCTGACCGCGCTCGAGAAGCTCGGCATCAACGACTTCTACCTGCAATACTTCCAGAAGCCCGGCGTGCCCGAGGCCGAGCTGCAGCAGGACATCCGCGGCGCGCTGCGCCGCATCTACTTCACCGCCGGCGGCGAGCTCGCAGAGAAAGGGCAAGGGCTTCGCCCGCCTGACCGGCGGCACGCTGCTCGCCAACACCGTCGATCCGCCGGCGCTGCCGCCGTGGCTGAGCGAGGCCGACCTCGACTACTACACGCAGGAATTCTCGCGCACCGGCTTTCGCGGCGGCCTGAACTGGTACCGCAATCTGCGGCGCAACTGGGAGCTGGGCGGTCCGTGGCGCGGCCAGCCGATCCGCCAGCCCTCGCTGTTCATCGCCGGCAGCCGCGACGGCGTGCTGCGCTTCCCGGCCGCCCAGTCGCAGCTCGATGCCTATCCCGAAGACCCTGCCCGGCCTGCGTCGGCAGCCACATCCTCGAGGGCGCCGGCCACTGGGTGCAGCAGGAGCGGCCGGCCGAGGTCAACAAACTGTTGATCGACTTCCTGAAAGGCCTGTGATCCACTTCGCCGATACGAGGCGCCGATGATCCGACTTCTCAGCCTGGCATTCGCCGTTCTTCTGGCCGCAGCCGTGCCGTCTGGCGCAAGGCTGTGACGAGTGCGCCGCCGCCTCGCCGCCGCAGGCGACCAGCCTGCGACCTGACGCTGCTCTTCGACTTCGCCGGGTCGTCATTGCCGGCTGATAGCGGCGACGGTGGCGCTCGCGCCACCCGGAAGATCTCGCGATGCAGCCCGCCGACCTGGGATCGATGTCGCGCGGCCCGGCGCCGTCGTATCGCGACGCCATCACCGTGGCGCCGGTCGGCATCGGCCGCGACACGGCAACGCCCTGGACGTCGCAGTTCGGCAGCGCCCAGTTCCAGGCAGGCGCTGGCGCAGACGCTGATCGCGGCCAGGCTGGCGCGCGCGCAGAACGGCCGTTTTCGCCTCGACGCCGCCTTGCTGACGCTGCAACGGCCCTTCGCCGGCTTCGCCATGACCGTCACGCGCCACGATCGCCTACCGGTTGACCGAGACGGCGACCGGCGCCGTCGTCTACGACAAGACGCTGACGACGCTGGGCACCGCCACGCTGGACGACGCCGTCACCAACGACCAATCGGCTGCGGATCGCCGACGCAGAGCGGTCGCGCGCCAATCTGAGGCGGCTGGTCGAGGAGCTCTACGGCGCTGCCCGATCGCGGCCCGCTCACTTCTTCTCGTCGAACTTGAGCGCCGCGCCGTTCATGCAATAGCGCTGGCCGGTCGGCTGCGGCCCGTCGGGAAAGACGTGGCCGAGATGGCCGCCGCACTTGGCGCAATGCACCTCGGTGCGCGTCATCAAGAAGCTGCGATCGGTCGTGGTGCCGACGCGCGCCGGGCATCGGCTCCCAGAACGACGGCCAGCCCGATGCCGCTCTCGTACTTGGTCGCCGAATCGAACAACGGCTCGCCGCAGCCGGCGCAGCGGAACGTCGCCCGGGCGCTTCTCGTTGTTGCAGCGGGCTGCGTGCCGGCGCGCTCGGTGCCGTGCTTGCGCAGCACGTTGGTACTGCAGCGGATCGAGCTCCTTCTGCCACTCGGCATCGCTCTTCTCGACGGGATAGCGTCTCGGTCTGGTGCTCATGATGCCTCCGATGCGGCGATGATCAGCGTCCTAGACAAGGGTGCGCAACTCGGCCGTCGCCACCGACAGCATGGCGAGATCGAGCGCGCCCGCCGCCGCCAGATCCTCCTTCAGGAGCCGGTCGACGCGATCGAGCGCCAGCTTGCGCGGCTCGCTCCAGCGCGCCAGGGCCGCGTCGGGATCGGCCGCGCCTTCGGTCCGGCGGCGCGCAGGGCCGAGGTCAGCAGATCGGCATGCAGGGCCGCGAGCTCGTCCTGCACGGCGAGGGCGGCCTGCGCCGGCCACTGGCCCTCGCGCGGCAGCTTCTGCGCCGCCGTCGCCAGGCTGGCGAGCGACAGCCGCTCGCCCAGGCGGAAATAGAGCGCGGGTCGCCGCCTCGATGCTGCAGCCGTTGGCGCGGGCCGCCTGCATCAGGTCGCCGGCGGCGGCCAGGGTCTCGAGCGCTGCGGCGCGGCGGGCGATGCCGGCCGGCGCGCCCATCGCCTCGAAGGCCGCCGCGCGCTCGGCCAGCGCCGCGCTTTCGGCCTCGCCGATCAGCGCCGGCCGGCAGATCGCCCAGCGCCGCCACCGCGGCGCCGAGCTGCTCGGTCGCCGCCATGGTGTCGAGCGGCTGCGGCAGGCGCCGCAGCGTCCATTGCACGACCCGCGTCAGGAAGCGCTGCGAGGCCACCAGCATGCGGATCTGCGCCTCGGCCTTGAGCGCGGGATCGAGCGCTTCGATGTCGCCCCACAGGTCGCGCAGCTTCCAGGCGTCGCGCACCACGGCGAAGGCGCGGGCGATGGCGGCGGCCGGCGCGCCGGTGCGCAGGCCGACGTTGCGCACGAAGGTCGGCCCGCAGCGATTGACCAGCGAGTTCACGACCTGCAGCGCCGCGATCTCGCGGCGCAGCCGATGGGCGCGGATCGCCGGCTCGTACTTCTCCTGCAGCGCGCGTCGGGAAGTAGCGCAGCAGCTCGCCCTCGAGCAGCGGATCGTCGGGCAGGTCGGACTCCAGGATCTCGTCGTTGAGGTCGATCTTGGCGTAGGCCAGCAGCACCGAGAGCTCGGGCCGCGTGAGATACTGGCGGTTCTGGCGCGCGCGCGCGCATCGCCGCCGTGTCGGGCAGGAACTCGACGGCGCGGTCGAGCCGGCCCTGGCGCTCCAGCGCGCGCATGAAGCGCTCCAGCCGGTCGTGCTCCTCGCCCGCCAGCGTCGGCGGCGACGCTGATCGCCTGGCTCTGCTGGTAGTTGTGGCGCAGCACCAGCGCCGCGACCTCGTCGGTCATCGAGAACAGCAGCGGATCGCGGTCGGCGCGGGCCAGCAGGCCGCGGCTGATCGCCTCGCCGGTCGCGATCTTGATGTTGACCTCGTGGTCCGACGTGTCGACGCCGGCCGAATTGTCGAGCGCGTCGGTGTTGATCTTGCGTCCGGCCAGCGCCGCCTCGACCCGGCCGCGCTGGGTGAAGCCGAGATTGGCGCCCTCGCCGATCACCGCGCGCGCGCAGCTGGTCGGCGTCGACGCGCATGCGCGTCGCTGGCGCGGTCGCCGGCATCGGCGTGGCTCTCGCTCGACGCCTTCACGTAGGTGCCGATGCCGCCGAAATAGAGCAGGTCGACCGGCGCCGTCAGGATGGCGCGCATCAGGTCGACCGGCGTCATGGTCGGCGCCTCGATGCCCAGCACCTGCGCGCGCCTCGGCCGACAGCGCGATCGACTTGGCGGCGCGGTCGTAGATGCCGCCGCCCGCCGACAGCAGCGACTTGTCGTAGTCCATCCACGACGAGCGCGGCAGGTCGAACAGCCGCTTGCGCTCGGCCCAGCTCGTCGCCGGATCGGGCATCGGGTCGATGAAGATGTGGCGGTGGTCGAAGGCGGCCAGCAGCTTGATGTGCTGCGACAGCAGCATGCCGTTGCCGAACACGTCGCCCGACATGTCGCCGACGCCGACGACGGTGAAGGGCGTGCGTCTGGATGTCGCTGCCCGAGCTCGCGGAAGTGGCGCTTCACCGATTCCCAGGCGCCGCGCGCGGTGATGCCCATCTTCTTGTGGTCGTAGCCGGCCGAGCCGCCCGAGGCGAAGGCATCGTCGAGCCAGAAGCCGTAGTCCTGGGCGAGCGCATTGGCGATGTCGGAGAAGGTGGCGGTGCCCTTGTCGGCGGCGACCACGAGATAGGGATCGTCGCCGTCGTGGCGCACGACGTCGGCCGGCGGCACGCACGCCGCCGCCGGCGTAGTTGTCGGTGATGTCGAGCAGGCCGCGGATCAGCGTCTGGTAGCAGTCGATGCCCTCGGCCTGACCTGCTCGCGCGTGCCGCCGCCCGTGCGTTGATGGCGGCTGCTTGACGTAGAAGCCGCCCTTGGAGCCGACCGGCACGATGACGGCGTTCTTCACCATCTGGGTCTTCATCAGGCCCAGCACCTCGGTGCGGAAATCCTCGCGCCGGTCGGACCAGCGGATGCCGCCGCGCGCCACCCGGCCGCCGCGCAGATGGATGCCCTCCATGCGCGGGCTGTAGACGAAGATCTCGACCAGCGGCCGCGGCGCCGGCAGCTCGTCGAGGGCGCGGCTGTCGATCTTGAAGGAGATCCAGTCCTTCGGCGCGCCGTCGGCGCCGGTCTGCCAGTAGTTGGTGCGCAGGTGCAGCGCGACGCGCATTGAGGAAGCGGCGCAGGATGCGGTCCTCGTCGAGCGTCGTCACCGCTCTCGAGCGCGGCGGTGAGTTTGTCTTCGAATCGCATCGACGCGCTGCTTGCGCGCATCCGACGACGGCGTCGCCCAGGGCGGGATCGAAGCGCGCCAGGAAGAGATCGACCATGCAGCGCGGGCGATCGCCGGATAGGCGCTGAGCGCGCGCTCCATGTAGTCCTGGCTGAAGGCGATGCCGGCCTGCCGCAGATACTTGGCGTAGGCGCGCAGGATCGCGACCTCGCGCCAGGCGAGCCCCGCCCCCAGCACCAGCCGGTTCAGCCCGTCGCTCTCCAGCGCGCCCGATCCACAGCTGGTCGAGCGCCTCGGCGAAGCGCGGTCCGGCGTCGGCGAGATCGACCGCCGACTTGTCCGATGGTCTCGACGCTCAGCACCTGCAGCGCCACCGCCTCGCCGCCTGCCGGCGCGGCGCTGCAGCAGGAACGGCACTTCGCTCAGCACCCGCAGCCCGAGATGTTCCAGCCGGCGGCAGGATGTCGGAGAGCGCGATCGGCTCCCGGGGATGGAACAGGCGCAGCGTGAAGCGGTGCGCCGGCAGGCCGGCTTCGCGGTCGAGCCGCACGCCGAACGGCTGGCCGTCCAGGGCCGCCTGCAGTGGGCCGAGATCGGCCATCGCCTGCGTCGGCGTCGAAGCTGTCGCGATAGATCGACGGGAACCAGTCGCGCCAGCGGCGGGCGGCGGCGCGGCCCTCGACTTCGCCGAGGCGCGCCTGCAGGGCGGCGCGAAAGCGGTCGCTCCACGAGGTCGCGGCCTCGGCCAGCGCCTGCTCGAGCTCGGCGAGGTCGGGCGTCGGCGTGTCGTTGGCCGTCGAGCTTCAGCGTGTAGAGCGACTGGGCGAGCGCCGAGTCGCTGCTGATCGAGGAGGCGACCGACGTCACCTTGCCGTGCCACGCCTGCTCGAGGATCGCCGCGAAGCGGTCGCTGAGCGCTGGCATCGAAGCGCTCGCGCGGCGCGAACACCAGGCAGGTGGCGAAGCGGCCGACCGCGTCGCGGCGCGCGAACAGCGCCACGCGCCGGCGCTCCTGCAGCTGCAGGATGCCCAGCGCATGGTCGTAGAGCGTGTCCTCCTCGATCTGGAACAGCTCGTCGCGCGGATAGGATTCGAGGATCGCCAGCAGCGCCTTGCCGTCGTGGCTGTTGGCGTCGAGGCCGGAGCGGCGCAGCATGCCGTCGACCCGCCCGCGCAGCAGCGGCACGTCGTGCACCAGCGCGTGATAGGCGGCCGAGGTGAACAGGCCGGCCAAGCGCCGCTCGCCGGTCACCCGGCCGTCGGCGTCGTAGGTCTTGCACGATCACGCAATCCATCGGCCCGATGCGGTGGACCAGCGACGGGCGGTCGGTCTTGACGATCAGGATGTTGCTGCGGCCCGCGCGCGAAGCGGGCCATCGCCTCGCCGCCGCCCAGCCCTGACTCGAACAGCCGCACCTCGTCGCGGCGCAGGATGCCGAGCGCGGAGCCCGGCATCAGCTCGTAGCGCAGGCCGCCGGGCTGCGCGGCATCGTCGACATAGCGGTAGCGGCGATGGCCGAGGAAGGTGAAGTGGTTGGCCTCCAGCCAGCGCAGGAAGTCGTCGTACTCGGCGAGGTTGGGCGAGTGGCTGGGCGCCAGATCGGCGATGGCGTCGAGGCAGGCGCGGCGCATCGGCCGCCAGTCCTCGACCGCCAGCCGCACCTCGGCCAGCACGCGCGGTGAGCGCGGCGGCGAGCTCGTCGAGCAGAGGCGGGATCGGCCTGGCGGTCGATCTCGATATGCATCATCGATTCTGGCCGCGCCCGCTCGCCGGCCTCGGCCGCGATGCCCAGCAGGTCGCCGTCGAGGTCGCGCCGCACCGCCAGCACGGGATGGGCCAGCAGATGGACGGCGATCTCGCGGCGATTGAACTCGTTGGTGATCGAGATCGACCAGGAACGGCATGTCGTCGTTGACGATCTGCACGATGGTGTGGCGGCTCTCGAAGCCGTGGTCGGCGGCGGAGGGATTGAACACCCGGACCTTGGCGACGCCGGGCAGGCGGCGGCGGGCGAAGGCGAGCAGGGCGGGTCGCGGCGGCGGCGCGCTGGTCGGCCGGGGCCGCCGCCAGGTCCTTGTCGGCGACGCGGCCGAACAGGCGGCGGGCGAAGTGGGCGGCTTCCTCGCCGCCGCCGGCCTGCAGGGCGGCGGCGCAGATGGCGTCCAGCCCGTAGACACGCGGCGCCAGTGCGATGGCCATGGTGCTGCGTTCCTTCCGGCTGGCGGCCGTCAGACGTCATCTACGACTGATGTCAATCCAGCGTCGGCGACCGTCGGCTCGCCGTAGGATCCTGGGATTTCCGCCGTGTCACGTGTCGAAGGAATTTCCGCATGCGGTAGTCGCTTTCACTCGGCTCGCACACCCGTCGCCATTTCATCACCTCTTCGTCCGGAGTTCCGGGCCGCATCCGCTCAGGTTTGCCGCCCATTCCGCGCTTTCCGCACGCGCCGCGTCGGTCGCCGCGACTCGCTGCGCCGCGGCCAAAGTGTGCCGATCCAACGGCATCGACGCTGAGCTGAGCAGACTGGCCAGCCTTCGGCAGTGGACGAACACAGAACTTAAGTAATAAGTCAGAGTAAGTCATCAGTTTTACTTGAGCGCATGAGACGCGTCAAGACTGGATAAATGCGCACCATGGAGGCGGGCAAGGCACTTTCGAAGGCTGCCAAAGACCGGCTCGATCGCGATCGGAAGGCAGTCAGGCTGTTCAACCCGTAGCTGACACCGACCGGGGTACGTTCGACGTCGGCTCGTGCGCAGCGACAGCAGCGGCGAAGATCGGCGACGCCAAAAGTGCCTATCGCATCTCGCGTTTTGCGCAGTGTGCCGGCGCGAGTGAGCCGAATCGCTGGCGTTTCTGTCTGCGGCCCTTGGAATCCGTGGCAAAGCGCGTTTTGTTCTCCTCCTCATGCTGCAGCTGCGAAGGTTCGCATACGGTCAAAAACGCAAAATTTCAGAAGTCAATTTTTATCAGCATATTTTCAAATAGTTAGACCACCATTCCTGAGATTCACATGCGGGGAATAAAAATGGCGATGACATGGCTTTTGAGTGACGTATCATCAATGGATAGTGGGGATGGACGAATGCCACTCCCAACATCTAGGTGTCTTCCACAGGGTGTTCTATCCACTGCTGTGGACAAAAAGAAAATGGGGGCCGCAAGTGTTTGATGTTGTTCAAGTTCGAAGCGGTGCACGGGTTGTTACCGACGCCTCTCGGGACGCCCGCCTGACGGTCTTTGGCAAGGCCACCCTGTCCGACCGGTACCTGCTGCCGGGCGAGAGCTACCAGGACATGTTTGCCCGCGTCGCCTCGGCCTATGCCGACGACGACGGCCACGCCCAGCGGCTCTACGACTACATCAGCAATCTGTGGTTCATGCCGGCCACGCCGGTGCTCAGCAATGGCGGGACCAGCCGCGGCCTGCCGATCTCCTGCTTCCTGAACGAGGCCAGCGATCCGCTCGAAGGCATCGTCGGCCTGTGGAACGAGAATGTCTGGCTGGCGGCCCGCGGCGGCGGCATCGGCTCCTACTGGGGCAACCTCCGCTCGATCGGCGAGAAGGTCGGCATGAACGGCAAGACCTCGGGCGTGGTGCCGTTCATCCGCGTCATGGACTCGCTCACGCTGGCCATCAGCCAGGGCTCGCTGCGCCGCGGCTCGGCCGCGGTCTACCTGCCGGTCAACCATCCCGAGATCGAGGAGTTCATCGAGATCCGCCGCCCGACCGGCGGCGATCCCAACCGCAAGGCGCTCAACCTGCACCACGGCCTGCTGATCTCCGACGCCTTCATGCGCGCCGGTCGAGAACGACGAGGAATGGGCGCTGGTCAGCCCCAAGGACGGCGCCGTGCAGCGCAAGGTCTCGGCGCGCGCATCTGTGGATCCGCATCCTGACGGCGCGCATCGAGACCGGCGAGCCCTACCTGATCTTCGTCGATCACGTGAACAACGCGCGGCCCGAGCACCACAAGCTGGCCGGCCTCGAGGTCAAGACCTCGAACCTGTGCAGCGAGATCACGCTGCCGACCGGCATCGACCATCACGGCAAGCAGCGCACCGCGGTGTGCTGCCTCTCCTCGCTCAATCTCGAGACCTATCTCGAGTGGCACGAGCATCCGACCTTCATCGAGGACGTGATGCGCTTCCTCGACAACGTGCTGCAGGGCTTCATCGACAACGCCGGCACGCGATTTCGCCCGCGCCACCTACGCCGCCATGCGCGAGCGCTCGGTCGGCCTGGGCGTCATGGGCTTCCACTCCTTCCTGCAGGCAGAACAACATCCCGCTCGAATCGGTGATGGCCAAGGTGTGGAACAAGAAGATGTTCAAGCACATCCGCGGCCAGTGCGACGAGGCGTCGAAGGCGCTCGCCAAGGAGCGCGGCGCCTGCCCGGACGCCGCCGACTTCGGCGTCGAGGAGCGCTTCTCCAACAAGCTCGGCGATCGCGCCGACCGCCTCGATCTCGATCATCTGCGGCGGCGCCTCGCCCGGCATCGAGCCGTCGGCGGCCAACGTCTACAACCACAAGACCCTGTCGGGCTCGTTCGTGGTGCACAATCCCGTACCTCGAGAAGCTGCTGGCCCAGAAGGGCAAGAACGACGAGGACACCTGGACCTCGATCACCATCAGCCAGGGCTCGGTGCAGCATCTCGACTGCCTCGACGACCACGAGAAGGCGGTGTTCAAGACCGCCTTCGAGATCGACCAGCGCTGGCTGGTCGAGCACGCCGCCGACCGCGCGCCCTACATCTGCCAGAGCCAGTCGCTCAACATCTTCCTGCCGGCCGACGTGCACAAGCGCGACCTGCACCAGATCCACATGATGGCCTGGAAGCGCGGCGTGAAGAGCCTCTACTACTGCCGCTCGCTCTCGCATCCAGCGCGCCGAAACCGTCGCCGGCGAGGCGCTCACCGCCGCACCGCTCGGCGACCATGCTCTTTCAGCGCCCAGACTCGACGCCCCTCTCCGGTGCCGCCATCGGCACGCCGCCGGCACCGGCTCAGTCGAACGACTACGAAGAGTGCCTTAGCTGCCAGTAACGTCAGCCGTCCTCGCCGCGCCCACGGGTCAATCCGCCCGGGGCGCGACGGGGTCTCTTTCGCCTCATTGTTCTTTCGCTTCATTGAATTCGAACGGTCCGCCGCCATGTCCCTGCTCGACGCCAAGCCGATCTACAAGCCGTTCCACTATCCCTGGGCCTACGACGCCTGGCTGATGCAGCAGCGCATCCACTGGCTGCCCGAGGAAGTGCCGCTGGCCGACGACGTCAAGGACTGGCGCAACAAGCTCACCGACAGCGAGCGCCATCTGCTGACGCAGATCTTCCGCTTCTTCACCCAGGCCGACGTCGAGGTGAACAACTGCTACATGCGGCACTATTCGCGGGTCTTCAAACCGACCGAAGTGCAGATGATGCTGGCGGCCTTCTCGTCGACCGAGACGATCCACGTCGCCGCCTACAGCCACCTGCTCGACACGATCGGCATGCCCGAGACCGAGTACTCGGCCTTCCTCCACGTCAAGGAGATGAAGGACAAGTACGACTACATGCAGGAGTTCAACGTCGATCTCGAAGCCGACGATCGCCAAGACGCTGGCGGTGTTCGGCGCCTTCACCGAGGGCCTGCAGCTCTTCGCCTCGCTTCGCCATGCTGATGAACTTCCCGCGCTTCAACAAGATGAAGGGCATGGGCCAGATCGTGTCGTGGTCGGTGCGCGACGAGACGCTGCACTGCAACTCGATCATCAAGCTGTTCCGCGCCTTCGTGCAGGAGAACCCGGAGATCTGGACCGAGGAGCTGCAGCGCGAGATCTACGTCGCCTGCTCGACCATCGTCGACCACGAGGACGCCTTCATCGACCTCGCCTTCGAGCTGGGCGGCATCGAGGGCATGACCGCGACCGACGTCAAGCGCTACATCCGCTACATCGCCGACCGCCGGCTCACCCAGCTCAGCCTGCAGCCGATCTACCGCAGCGGACGCCAAGAACCCGCTGCCGTGGATGGACCAGATGCTGAACGCCATCGAGCACACCAACTTCTTCGAGAACCGCGCGACCGAGTATTCCAAGGCGTCGACGCGCGCGAAACTTACCTGGGGAAGAGGCGTTCGGCTAGAGTGAGATGATTTCAGATCAATTCGTCGTCCCGGACCGAAGCCGAGCGCAGCGAGGCGCAGCAGGAAGGGACCTTACGCTTCGAACGAATAGCTTGGCTTTTTGTGGAGAGAAGGTCCTCTCCGCGCGGCGCGGAGTTTGCCCCGAGCGAAGTCGAGGGGGGCCTTGGTCGGGTTTCCACGACGAGGCGATCTGGATCAAGGATCATCAGGCGCTAGGCATCTGACGCAAACCGGCCTCCCCGGCCCTGTAGGCTGGTTGTTGACGGGGGCCTGAGGAGGACGTGCGGATGAAAAAGACCCACCGCTGGCAGCTGCCACTGCGGTCGACGTGCGCTTCGAGGCCGATATCGATCTCGAGGCCGGCACGCGGACGCTGCAACTGCTCGATCTGCACCAAGCGGCGTGCCTGGAATGCTCTCGATCAAGCCGCAGGATTTCCGGCTGCTCTCGGGCAGGGACGATCTCGGTGACTATCAGTTCGCCAGCAAGCAGGGCCATCCACCGCTTTTGCAAGCACTGCGGCATCGCGCTCGTTCGGCGACGGCGACGTCAAGGAGATCGGCGGCGCTTCGTGTCGATCAGCGTCGCCTGCCTCGACGACGTCGCGCCCGAGGAGCTCGCCAAGCTGCCAGATCAAGTACATGGACGGCCGCCACGACAACTGGTTCGAGCCGCCGAAAGTCACCAGCTATCTCTGAGCCCTGAAGGCGAGCCGGCTCCACCACACGTCGCTGCCGCCCAGCAGGGCGGGGCGCTCGCTGTCATGGATCGTCTGCAATCCGTGACCGGCGGCCAGTGCGCTTCGTCTCGGCGGCGGAGACCTCGAACATGCGGCGGCCTTGGGGCACCGGACCGTGCCGCAGCAGGAGCGTCATCAGGCCACCGGGCCGCAGCAGGCCGGCGACGCGGCCCATGGCGCGTTGCGCTGCCCCGGGTCGAGGTGCATCCACACCGCGGTCAGCATCACGAGATCGAAGCGCTCGCCGCAGCGCGGTGCACCTTGTCGAGGTCGGGCAGAGCGAGTCGTCGATCCAGACGATCGCCGCTTTGCCATGCAGCCGTTGGCCGTGCGCCCGCAATTCGGGCGTCGGCTCGACGGCCACGACGGTGTGGCCGAGGATTGGCGAACGCGGCGGCATCGCGGCCCGTGCCGGCGCCGATGTCGAGGACGCGGCTCGGCGTCGCGGGAAAGAGATGCAGGACGTCGCGATGGACGTCGGCGAAGGCCAGGCCTTCGTACTGGTTCACCGAGGACATCGGCGGTCTCGCTGTAGCCTTCGGTGCCGCTGGGCCGTTCTGTCATGCCGGGATTGTACGTCTTGCCAGACTGCGGGTCTCCAGACCCGCTCATGGCTGGGAGCGCGCCACTCCAGTGGCGCTCATGGGCTGTCTGATCCACAAAGATGCGCAACTCCAGGCGGAGGTTACTCCGCCGCGGTTGCGCGCTCCCAGCTAAAGACAAAGAAGCGGGCCTGGAGGCCCGAGCCGCATGCGAATGCGCCTAGTCCGGCAAGAGTCGTGATAGATAGTGCAGCGGCGCCCGCTTCCGCCGCTCTCCTGAGAGTTCGCCAAGCTGCCGATCAAGGCATGGACGGCCGGCACGACAACTGCCTCTCGCCGCCCAAGGTCACCAGCTATCTCTGATAAAGGCGTTCTGCCCAGTTGCGCGTGATTGCCGGCGCGACATCGGCCACGCGGAACGGGCGGGCCACGCCGTCGTGCTCGGTCACGTCACATACTCGCCGGTCACGAATAAGTGTCTGTCGAAGCGAAAGATCGGTTCGTCGTCGTCACGCCCGGCTCGTAGGAAAATGCCCAGCCGCCGTTGCGACGCTGGATGAGTGCCGTGCTCGTCGGGCGACTTTTCCCAGAAGCGCCGCACGGTGCACGCGGCCTTGGCCTTGGGCCAGGCGGAGTCGAGATGTCCCTTGGCGTCCAGCGGGGCGATGAATTCGTAGCCATACTGAACTGCCGTTGGGAAAGTCCGGCGTTCGCGCAATTCCAGGCGAATGCGCTTCAAACTCATGGGCCGCTCCTGCAGTGACCCAGATGTTTATCGTGCGCCGGGTGGCGTAATGAACCTCGATGTGATACAACGCGGGCGGCCGACGCCCCATGCCAGAAAGTTCCAGATCGAGGGAGGCGGACATGGCCACGGGCAAGGCAGCGATACCTACGGCTACCTGGGCACCGATCGATGGCGCTGCGCGAACAAACGAGCTGGGGCGCCAGACGTACGCTACCGGCGAAAGCGGCGACGGTGGAGAGGGGACCGACGATGAAGGCCGCGGGCGAGGCGGCCCCGCGCGAAATCGCCGCCCAGCCGCGGCGCTGATGGACGAGTTGGCCGGCAAGGCCGAGGTCGCCAAGGCGGCCGCCGGCGAAGGCCGCAAGAAGCTCGAGAGCAGCATCCGCGAGCAGCCCCTTATCGCCGTCTCCATCGCCGCGCTGGCTGGCTTCCCGCTCGCCGCGCTGCTGCGGCGATGACCTATGCCGCAACCTGAGGAGAGCCCGGCGCTGCTCGCCTCGTAAAGTCGGTCGCGCTCACGGAGCCGTCGCCGCCGCCAATGCCGGCCGCGTTCGCGATCGGCGCGTTCTCCATTCCCTATCTGCTCTGTGATCGGAAAGACTCGAACCCAGCCCTCCGAGGCGATCGCGACATCGGTTGCCGCGGTCAAGCTCGATCTCCGCCCGATGATGCTGTAGGCGGCGCTGATCGTGGTCCTGGTCGTGATCGGCATGGTGCCGGGCCTGATCGGCCTCGTGGTCGTGCGCTGCCGCTGGTCGCCCAGGCGGACGTGGCAGTCGCTTCAATGGCAATATCGTGGCGCTTCGAGGGAAGCAAAACCGGATTGATCTGGGTCAACGGCCACGCAGGTGAATCGACGTAGAGAAAAGTCAGCAATATCTCGATGTCGCTTGCATGATTCCAGCGGGAATTTGAGCAAGCTCGCTCAAAACCGTCGGCATCTTGTTCCGCACCAGCCCAGCGTTGCCCTCTGCTCCACTTCGCGCAGGTCTCGACGGGCTGATCGATTCTTTGCTCGCTGCCCAACATGTGCTCGGAGATGTTTCGCCGCGCACCCGCCAGATCGCACTTCTCGCCGTCGCCTCGACCGGCTCTCCAATCGGCTCACCAAAATAATTATCGAAGCGCGCAAACTCACGCACACCCTGAAAACGGGCAGAGATTGGCCGGTTATGTCGAATATCCTGGACGGCAAGGTTAGTCTGCCAGAGCGCGACGACAAAATTGTCGTTTGTGGCCCGGTGTTCCGCGTTCGAATACCCAGGTCCGCATGCGCTGCGCATCCGCGGGCAACTTGTCATATGGCGGTTCAAGAGCGTGAGGAACCATCTGCCTGGCAAGGTCGCATAGGGGAATGCCCGAAAATCCATCACGCGATATGATGTCGATAGAATGCGACCTCGCTGGATATTTCTTATAACGATTTCGCTCGTGCTGGGGCGATCGTTTTCTCTGCGGAGACGCTACCGTCCGAGCTCAGCGACTCGGAGTACTGGAAGATGATAAACGACTTTTCCGAGCCCGCCGGGTATTACCAGTACAACGTCATTACATCGAACGAGACGTCATATCAACATTCCATTCCCGACCTGATGAAGACGCCTCGTGCCGGTGGTGCGTACCTCGGTGTCGGCCCGGAACAAAACTTTACGTACATCGCAGCGCTACAGCCGAAGATCGCTTTATTTTCGACATTCGCCGCGAAATGATGCTCGAACACCTGATGTACAAGAGCGTTTTCGAGATGTCGTCGAACCGCGTGGAATTCGTCGCAAATCTGTTTTCGAGGAAAGCTCCGGCTCAGTTGCGCCCTGACAGTTCTGTCGGAGCAATCTTCCAGGCATTCGAGCGTGTCCCTGCCGACTCCATGCTCGCCGAACAAACGCCAACTTAGTCGTCGATCGCCTGAAAACACGGCATCATTTCACGCTGAATGGGGAAGACGAGCGCGGAATCCGAACCCTTTACCGGACGTTCTCGAGGAAGGTGTGCAGTTCTTCAACTCCAGCTTCTCAGCCCCGGCTATGCCTTACTTAACGACGGTGACGGACGGCAGGGACAAGAACTGGAGCTACCTCGCATCCAAAGAAAAACTACGAACGAATCCGCCTCATGCAGCGGCAAACCTGATCGTGCCCTTGTTGGCGACTTCGCCGGTCCGAAAGCGATTCGAGCCGTCGGTCAATACTTGAAGGATCATGGCGTAACGGTCCACGTCTTCTACATCTCAAATGTTGAAGACTACATTCAGGCCAGAACGAGGTATGTCGGCAACATCGCGTCGCTCCCACGGACGCGTCAAGCGTGCTTCTCCGCTGGTACATCGGCGGACGCACCGGAGATCAACTCAATTGCGGATTTCCTGCGCAACCAACGTGCCTTCACTCCTCGGTAGGCTTTTCCGCGTGCTCAGATCAGAGACGCTTGCTGACGGTGTTCGCCGCAGCCATAGAACTAGACTGCTGGACGCTGGTTGAACGCGGACGGGCTGAACGCGTCGGCAAACGTGGAATCCGAGGATTGGCCTGGCTTTGTTTCCTTCACGCGTGGAGCCGGTGTCGCTGGGTCTTGCTGGCTACTGGACTCCAGCGAAACGCGCGCTGTCGATTGATCCGCTCATCCTGCTTCGCGCGGAATACATGCAGAATGCGCAAAGCCCCAGCTTAAAGGGGAGGTTACAAAGGCACAAAAGGCACAAAGAGAACTAGGCAAATCTTTTTGTGTTTTTGTGCTCTTTGTGGCGCGAAATTCTCCTCTTCCGTCCTGAATTTCCCGTTTTCGTGATAAAAGGGTATCAATTTCAAAGGAGACCACTTATGAGTAGCAGCCTGCGCGGCCGGACTGGTGACTCTGATGCTGTCCGGCGCGGTCTTTGCAGGCGCCGGAAACGACTCCGCATTGGGGGACGCGGCGCGTGCGGCGAATTGGACCCTCGTTCGTTCTCTCTCTCCTTGCGGGCGGGTTGCGGGCGACGCCGTCAACGCTGCCGATAAAGATGGAACACGACCGGGCCGCACTGGGCGGTTCGAGCCGATGAATTGAGGTAGCCGATTCTCTGCTTCGGGCCGGCGCCGATGCGTCGCCGAAAAACCGTCTTGGGGGTGACGCCGCTGTACATGGCTGCCGAGCATGGGGAACGCTGCGATGATCCGGCAGGCTCCTTGATGCCGGAGCCAACGCGAATCAGGTCGACCGGACGGGAGAGGACGGTGCTGATGGTTGCTACCCGCAGCGGCGGACGCGGAGGCCGTCGAGACGCTTCTCGGGCGCGGCAGCGAATCCGAACGCGACGGAGCCGCAAATTCAGTTGACGCCGTTGATGCGTGGCTGCCGAAGAAGGTCACACGAAGCCGTGGTGCGAGCACTGCTTGACCATGAAGCCGACGTCCATGCGCGCACGCGGACAGGCGCTACGTCGGCGCCGCGGTGGTGCCCCGTGTCAATCGGTCGGGCTGCGGGTCCCAAGGTGTGGGAATCATCCGTGGTGTGGCCTTCCCGGGAGAAGGGCCATCGGGGCGCCGATCGCCTGGCGCGATGACCCTTTGATGTACGCCGCCCAGCGAAGGCCACATCGACGTTGCTCGCCCGTTGCTCGGACGCGCGCATGCGGGATGTCAATCAAGTCGACAAAAAACGACATCACGCCGCTGTTGATGGCCATCAGTGAATAACCACATCGATATGGCGCGCTTCCTCGATGGAGCGTGGCGCCGATATCAACGCCGCCGATTGGTATGGCCGCACACCTTTGTTTGCCGCAGTGGAAATTCGGAATGTGGATCTCCACTACGTCACGTTTGAGCACATGGTGAGCGCAGAAGATCGGAAGGGAGCCCTGGAATTTATCAAGGTGCTGCCGGTCATGGGCGTGGATACGAACATCCAGGTTAAGTGAAGTTCCACCGCTTCGCCGGTGGATGTACTCCTACCGGGCGGCTCTCTTGCGTGGGCTGACTTCACGGGCAGACGCCGTTCCTGCCGGCGTCGCTCTCCGGCGATCGGGCGTCTCGACGATGCGGCTGTTCTGCAACACGGCGCCGATCCAAAGATCAGCGACGTCAGCCCGGCGGGACAAAATCCGGTCTCATGGCGGCAGCCGGAGTGAACTGGGTAGTGAATCAAACCTTCACGGAAGGCGAAGCCGGCGTTGTTGGAAGCGGTGAAGATTTGCCTCTCGAATTGGGGTTGATGTGAACGCCACCAACTCGATGGGTTTGACGGCCGCAATGGAGCGGCGAACCGAGGTTCGGACGCGATCATCGAATATCTCGCCAATGAAAGGCGCGCGTTTGATGTGAAAGACAATTGTGGGCCGCACCGCGTACAACTGGGCGGAAGGCGTTTTCCTGGCCACGGCACGCGCCTGTGCCGGAAGCCGAGTACGATGGCGCTGCTGATCCACAAGCTGACCGGGCAACCCCAAACCGCATCTTCGAAATAGCGGGCTTTGCCCAATCGAGACGGGAACGGAACACAAAAAGCAACAAATCAGAGCACAAGAAGCACACAGCGCGGCAAGCCGCAAGCAAGGGGAGGCCACAAAGGCACAAAAGGCACAAAAAGGGAACCAGGCAAACTCTTTGTGCCTCTTTGTGCCTTTTTGTAGGCCCTCCTAAAACTTTGTCCAACAGACGAGAATTCACGGGCAGTAGGTAGTACAAAATATGCGGAGTACGAGGTTCTTTTGTGCTTTTAGTGTCCGCTTTGTGGCTCTTTTGTAGTTCAAGAACAGGAATAATGAACAAGAGTCGGATCAGCATCGTGGCCGCATCGGTTTCCGCTGAGGCTGGCGCCGATGCCGGGCCTGGACAAACTGCCCCTCAGCGGGCGCCGCTTTCCCAAGAGGAGGTGCAGGCCACGCTGAAGCAGTATTGCGTCACCTGCCACAACCAGCGGGTGAAGACCGCAAACCTCGAACTCGACAGCAAAGACTTGGCTCACCTCGAAAAGAACGTTGTGGCGTGGGAAACCGTGGTGCGGAAACGCACCGGCATGATGCCGCCGAAGAACGCATCGCGGCCCGATCGCGCGACACTTGACGGCATGGCATCCTGGCTCGAAAGCGGCTGGACCGGGCGGCTGCCCTCCATCCCAATCCGGGATCTCCATCGTTGCAGCGCATGAACCGCACGGAGTATGCGAATGCGATCCGCGATTTGCTGGATCTGCAGGTCGATGTCACCACACTGCTGCCGAGCGACAGCACCATTGCGGGCTTCGACAATATCGCGGACGTTCTGGGACGTCGCCGGCTCTCATTCAGGGTTATCTGTCCGCGGCAATGAAGACCAGCCGTCTGGCCGTGGGAGATTCTCTCCGCGCCTCCGGCGCCTCGTGACGTATCGCGCGCCGAAAGGATTGTCACAAAGGGCTCACCTGGATGGTATGCCTCTAGAACGCAAGGTGGAATCGTTGCACGTCACAATTTTCCGTTAGATGGCGAGTGACGAAATCCGCGTCGGCCGGCGGCGCGCGGCTCGACTTCACTCTGGATGGCGTGCCGATTCCAACCGGCTCGCGGCGCGCCGCCGCGCCTGGCAGTCCGGGCGGGGCCGCACACGATCGGCGCATCTCTGGTCCGCACGATGGACCCCGCAACTCTGGACGATATCTTTAGCGCGCCCCAGCGCGGAGGCGGAGGCGTTACCAGTATCACCGTCACCGGGCCGTTCCAGGCCACCGGCCCCGGAGACACGCCAAGCCGCCGCCGGATTTTCGTTTGCACGCCGGCGGGCGTCGGCGATGAAACGCGATGCGCCGAGCAGATCCTGAAGACACTCGCGGTCCGGCATTCCGGCAGCCGGTTAAAGACGACGACCCTTCGCTGGAAATGCTGCTCCGCTTTTATCAGGAGGGACGGACCGGCGGGAATTTTGAAACCGGCATCCAGCGCGCATTGGCGCGAGTCTTGGTCGATCCCCGATTCATTTTCCGGATGGAGCACGTGCCCGCCAATCTGTCGCAGGGCGCCGCTTACCGCCTGACGGATCTGGAACTGGCGACGCGTTTGTCGTTCTTCCTTTGGAGCAGCATTCCCGACGAGACCCTCTTAAATCTGGCCATCTCGAAAGCTCCAATCCGGCGGTGCTCGAAGAGCAGACGCGCCGGATGCTGGCGGATTCCAAGTCCGCAGCGCTCATCGACAACTTCGCCACCGAATGGATGCGCTTGCGGGAATTGGAAAACGCGGAACCGGAGTCACCTCGATTTCGACGGCAATCTGCGGCTGGCTTTCCAGCGCGAGACGCAATTGTTGTTCGAAAGCATCCTGCAGAGAACCGCAGCATCGTCGATTTGCTGGACGCCGACTATACCTTCGTGGATGAAAGGCTGCCAAGCACTATGGCATTCTAACGTGAAGGGCAGCCTGTTTCGCAGGGTCACGCTGGCGAACGAAGATCCACGCCGCGGCATTCTCGGAAAGGGCAGCGTTCTGTTGGTGACATCGGCCGCCAACCGCACTTCGCCGGTGCAGCGCGGCCAGTGGGTCCTCGGGAATCTGTTGGGTTCGTGGGCGCCCACCCGCCTCCCGGCGTTGAAACCAATCTGGACCAGCAAGCCGATGCCGGCAGCGAAGACCGTGCGCGAGCGCATGGAACAGCACCGCAGCAACGCCGTGTGCGCGTCCTGCCACAGCATCATGGATCCTATCGGATTCAGTTTGGAAAACTTCGATCTGGTCGGCAAGTGGCGTGAGAATGAGGGCGCATCGCGGATTGATGCCACAGCCGAGATGGTGGACGGCACCAGGTTGGAGGGCCTGCCACTTTGCGGCGCGCGTTGCGGAATCGATCGATATGTTCCGTCACCGTCGCGACGGAAAAGCTGATGACTTATGCCGTCGGGCGCGCCGTCACGCCATACGATATGCCGGCGGTCAGACGATTGTCCGGGACTCGGCGCGTACCGATTACCGTTTTGCTTCGCTCATTCTGAGCGTTGTGAAGAGTGAACCATTTCAGATGCGGACGAAGGATAAATAGGAGACTGCTGACATGAATTTCATCACCAGGAAACACCTCTCTCGCCGGACATTTCTCCGGCCACAGGCGTGACGGTGGCATTGCCGTTCTTGAATCGATGTTGCCGGCGCAGACACCTGCAGCAGCGGCAGGGGCGCTCCGAAAAGCCGCCTTGATTTATCTTCTTCCGCACGGCGTGACCATGGACAAGCGGACACCGGCAAGCGAAGGCGCGGGTTTCGAGTTCTCGCCGATCGGAAACCGCTCGAACCTTTCCGGGATTACCTCACCGTTGTCAGCAACACGTACGCTCCGATGGCGTATGGCCCCGATGTTCCGCCGCCGCCAACCACAGCCGGTCTTCCGCAGTCTTCCTGACCGGAGCGCGGCCGGAAGAAACGCCGCGGCCGGTATTAGGGGAATCCGTGGATCAGGCGGCCGCCAAGCGCCCTGGCCAGGATTACTCCGCTGCCGTCCATCGAGTTGACCGGTCGAGGAGGGCGGGCTTACCAGCCCGTTCCGGAATTCGATTTCGTGGCAGTCGCCGAACTCGCCGCCTTCCGGATGGAAAATAATCCGCAGGTGATCTTCGAAAACTGTTTGGCGACGGCGCGAACGATGCGCAACGCAAAGGCGCGCCGCCGTGGAATCCCGCAGCCTGCTGGACTCTGTCATGGATCAGGTGACATCCCTCAAGAAGTTAGCTCTCCGGCCGGAGACGACCGCGGCCGGCTGACGGATTACCCGGAGGATGCGCGGGGAAATCGAACGCCGCATCCAGAAGGCCGAAAAGCAAATGGCTGCGGCGAAGCTGACGTCCTCGATACGCCGGCAGGCGTGCCGGATTCGTTTGAACAGCAACACTCAAAAACGTTGTCTCGACCTTCAGGTGTTGGCGTTCCGGAGCGGAGATCACTCGTATCTTCGACATTGATGCTCTCGCGCATGAACTCAGCAACGCGGACTTTATCCGGCAACCGGGCATCCGCGATTCGGGCCTTCAACAACCTATCGCACCACTCTACCGTTCGCGCCAACAAAGACCGCTTCGCCGAGCTGAATGCCTCATCACCAACGGCATGCTGGCGTATTCTTGGAGAAACTCAAAGGCACTCCCGACGGCGACGGCAACCTCGCTCGACCACACTCGTCAATCCCCTCTGGGGCAAAGCGGGATGAGCGATACGTGGAACCAGCACAATCGTACACGCCGTTGCCGATGCTGCTTGGCAGGAGGCAGCTCCCGGCGCCCGTGAAGGGTGGACGTCATATCGCCGTTCGAAACTGACGAGTTCCATTCCAATCTCCCGCTGACAATCCCAGGCACAAAGCGGGCGCGCGAACGGAGAAGATCGGCGATAGCACGAGCGTGATTTCCGAAATCTGATGCTGAAAAACGGTACGATGATTGTCCCCCTCGCCGTGGGGACAGCGATACGAGCGGCGGCCCCGAAGGGCGGGAGCCCGACAGGGCGAAGCATCAAGAAACGCCGCGAGCGCAGGGGGTGGCTCACACCGGACTCTTGAGGCAAAGCTCCCACCGCCCAACGGCCATTTTTCATTTGCCGAGGTATCCATGAAGCCCACTCACGACACACGTTACCGGCGGGACTCTCTCGCCGTTCATTCTGCGCGTTGCCGCGCCATTTCCCCGCCTGGCCGGCCAGGTCCAGGCTCCCAGAGGCGGCGGCCAGCGAGGCGGTCCGGCTGCGCCGGCGGCTCCCGCCGGCCCGCAGCTGCCGTTGCGTACCACAGGACTCTCGAACATTTCGGGATGGTCGTTCCCGACGTGGAGAAAGCCGGCCGCTTCTATGGGCCCGTATTCAATCCGGAATTGCACAAGAGAAACGCGGACCTGGTTGCGCCATTACGTGTCCATGGGCAGCCGGCCGGCATCGCGCTAGGCGCAAACAGGTGCAGCCGGGAACGCCTTCGCGAAATCGACCATTACTGTGCATTGGTGGACGGCTATAACGCCCAAGCGTTCCGGCAGGAGCTCGAGGCTCAGGGGTCACGGTGACCGCGGGCGGCGTCGGCATGATCGGTGACGCGGATGGGATACAGCTTCAACTGCTCGGCACTCCGGGCGGCTCGGCCCGAACGACCGTCCCGGCAGGACGGGATCTCGAGAAAAGCTTCGGCCTTTGGTTCGCCCGATAGGTACGGGACCACATCATGCTGAACGTGAGCGATGTGGGAAAAGTCCGCGAAATATTACCGTCTGTTGTTGTTCGGCAAGGAGTGGTCGAGAAATGCGAATCCGGACCGGCTGTGGTTTCAGATCGGCGGCACGGCGGCTCGGAATCCAGGCCGTGAAGCCTCGGGGGAATCACCGAAAGTGGGACCACTTCTGCGTCGGGGTTGCGGGCTACGATCCGGCCACCGTTACGGCCGGTCTCAAAGAGCTTGGCGCCGAAATCATTCCGGCGGCCGATGAAGCCCAGGATCGTGGCCGGTTCCGGTGACTTGACCTTCTCAGATTCAAGTGATCCCAACGGGCGTCATCGTTCGATCTGCGCGGCCGCCTGGCCTGATCCTGCGTACGCCGGGAACGGAACACAAGAGGCAATAGCTTACACAGAAGCACAAAAAGTGGCTTCGTCGCAACCGCAGGAAGGCCAAAGGCACAAAAAGAAACTAGGCAAACCCCATTGGTGCCTTTTGTGCTCTTTGTGGCCCTCCCAAAGCGCGGATCTTACCGTCAGCCCATACGTAAGACAATGCCGCCGGCTTGCGCAAAAGAATCCGCGAAGTCGACGACCAGCAGTTGATCACTCCCGGAAGCGCCGCCCACGCCAAGTCCGGACGTGAAGCTGAAAGCCTGGATGTTTGTAATTTCAGGGATACCCATTTCGATATCAGCGAGAACGGCCACGTCAGCTGGTTCGCGGAAGCCGGTATGAGCTTAGCGGAAAGAGCTGCCGAAGTGGCTCTTCCGTGGGTGAGAGAGGTTCTCGACAGCAACGTCGATCCGCGGGAATTTCATCAGCCCACTACCCAACCGATCGCCCTGAGCCGCACATTGCGGAAGGCTTGTTTTGGAACTCGCCGTTTCCTGGCGGCCCATCAAATAGACAAGAATGCGGAGGGCCGGCTGCGTCACGGCCACGGCCACCCAGGGAGGAGATGTACGCCATCAGTACACCCAACTCGGCCGCGTTCCTGACCTTGATCGTGTATCCCGAAACCGACGAACTCAGAGTGGGCAGAAACTGAGTTTGCGGAGGCGGCGAAGAAAGCACGAGGGTCTCGCTGATCCCGTACGGCGGCGGCACCTGAACAAAGTCACGGACGGGCTGCGCTGTCAGCGCACCGGTGAGCGGTGCACCAATCGTTTCGGTGGATATGCGGCGGCTGAACCGGATCGTCTGGATCGACCGGGAGAACATGATGGCGTGCTATTCAGGCGGGAGCGGCGGGCCGCCACATCATGTCCGAGCTGAAAAACATACGGCGTCACGATGGGCCGCGGACGACGGCGTCATGACTCCTCCACGCTTGTGCGGCTGGATTGCGACCAATGCGGAAGCGGGATGAAGAAGAACCGCTACGGCGGCAAACATCGAGGATCTGGTGCTGGACGTCAGCCAATGGCTGCGGGCAAGCTCGAATCACGATGGCGTCTCCATGAGAATTCACGGCCTGACCTTCGACGACGATGTTCTGGTCGTAATGGGCATCGCCGCTGGAGATTTCACTTCACGCCCGCGATCGTCAAAATATTTCCACTCCCCGAAGTCCAAAGTACGGATCCGTTCTATTTCCGGCAGCATTTGAAGACGGATTCAAATTCATGAGCAACACGTAACTGAACTGAAGTACAAT